>ERZ808262.6-NODE-6-length-216613-cov-10.182025_pt1 | contig 216613 bp, 169 predicted proteins | sample MGYA00520895_ERZ808262 | MGnify/ENA primary metagenome ERZ808262 (study PRJEB31516, sample SAMN03275588) | gut metagenome | biome: mammalia-associated habitat; material: feces | host: Papio cynocephalus | place: Kenya | collected 2012-08-02 ...
CGCTCGGTTTGCTGACCATGCTTGAGAGTATTGTTAAATCAGAATCATCTCTAACATTTAGGCGCAAGTTTCACCTATGCCCCTGCTTGAGAGTATTGTTAAATCAGAATCATCTCTAACTTGCAGGTGCGTTCGCTTCCCGAAGGGGAAGCTTGAGAGTATTGTTAAATCAGAATCATCTCTAACGGCGGTGGAACGTCCTTGCGAACGGCGACGCTTGAGAGTATTGTTAAATCAGAATCATCTCTAACGTTTACTATTCCTGATGGCGAAGATTACTGCTTGAGAGTATTGTTAAATCAGAATCATCTCTAACATTCCCTTCATGTATTCAATTGCTCTTACAGCTTGAGAGTATTGTTAAATCAGAATCATCTCTAACACGTTGACCAAATTTACGATTGAACAAATTGCTTGAGAGTATTGTTAAATCAGAATCATCTCTAACATGCCGTGGGACGGCAGGCAATTCCGTCCGCTTGAGAGTATTGTTAAATCAGAATCATCTCTAACTCAACGGCGTGGCATGGCTGGACGACAGCGCTTGAGAGTATTGTTAAATCAGAATCATCTCTAACGCTTAGGTCGGCTGAGGGAATGATGTACCCGCTTGAGAGTATTGTTAAATCAGAATCATCTCTAACTCGTGGCGATCGCCGCGCCATTAAGCCGCCGCTTGAGAGTATTGTTAAATCAGAATCATCTCTAACAACTCTATGCAGTATCTAATCGACAGACTAGCTTGAGAGTATTGTTAAATCAGAATCATCTCTAACTTCTGACAGGGAATCCAGACGGTCTCCAAGCTTGAGAGTATTGTTAAATCAGAATCATCTCTAACATAGGAAGCATTAATAGCACCCTGCTGAGGCTTGAGAGTATTGTTAAATCAGAATCATCTCTAACAGTAATTATACTTTCTTGTCTCACCTTTGGCTTGAGAGTATTGTTAAATCAGAATCATCTCTAACTGATTATAGTCGCTCGGTTTGCTGACCATGCTTGAGAGTATTGTTAAATCAGAATCATCTCTAACGCCGTCCGACTTGTTGCGGTCGGATGGTGCGCTTGAGAGTATTGTTAAATCAGAATCATCTCTAACGCATCGCGCACCTTCCCCTTGACCGCCTTGCTTGAGAGTATTGTTAAATCAGAATCATCTCTAACAAAAACTTTGATAGTTATATATTTTGTCGGGCTTGAGAGTATTGTTAAATCAGAATCATCTCTAACAGGAAGAAGCCCCCGAGGAAGACACACCTGCTTGAGAGTATTGTTAAATCAGAATCATCTCTAACTTTTGCTTTTCTCTTCGGTATCTTTGTTCGCTTGAGAGTATTGTTAAATCAGAATCATCTCTAACCGCTACTTGCCAAGAGTAGTAAGGAACGTAGCTTGAGAGTATTGTTAAATCAGAATCATCTCTAACTAGAACCTTGTCCATTTTTCAAATATTCGGCTTGAGAGTATTGTTAAATCAGAATCATCTCTAACGATCCCTGTGAAAAAAAGGAGATAGATGATGCTTGAGAGTATTGTTAAATCAGAATCATCTCTAACAAGATACCTGGTTTACTATTCCTGATGGTGCTTGAGAGTATTGTTAAATCAGAATCATCTCTAACAACGATGATGACTTTAAGTACTATATCAGTGCTTGAGAGTATTGTTAAATCAGAATCATCTCTAACGGTGAGGCTACAGCCATTCCGCTATTGCCGCTTGAGAGTATTGTTAAATCAGAATCATCTCTAACCATGAGAACAACCGACCAGACAGACCTAGTGCTTGAGAGTATTGTTAAATCAGAATCATCTCTAACTGTTTGGAAATACATTGATGCACTTCGAGCGCTTGAGAGTATTGTTAAATCAGAATCATCTCTAACATCGCTATGTACCTCCTTTGATTTCCTGTCGCTTGAGAGTATTGTTAAATCAGAATCATCTCTAACGGAAGACCGCCAACACTTAACTAGGAATATATATATGGTGACAATTAATAGTATTACGAATTCGAAAACAAAAAACGTCTATTCCGAAGCCAAAGATAATCAGAATAGTGGCGGCATAAAAGCTTCTTCTGTATTAATTCTTAAAATCAGCAAGCTTACGGACTATATCAAAAATATAAACAGCAATACAAAAGGGAAAAAGGAAAGATACGATATCGATGATGAGATTACCGAGATTAAAAAACAGGTATTCGAAGAACTAAACGATATTACGCTCGGAGAAATATCCAGCTATTTTAAAAATATGATTGATACATTGAAAGCCAAATCGAAAGAAGTAAAAGATCTGACTTTGTCACAGTTCCTGTCCCAGCAGGCAATACGGCTGAACACTTGGATAAAAAGCGGATTTAAAGCAACAAAAATCTAAGTCTGTCAGAATAAACCGAATCAAGAATACTCATTTCAGGCAACAGAAAACCCGGCAGCTGTTCTCCTGCCGGGCTTTAATTGGAGGTATATAACTGAAACGAGTCTCAGTTATTATCGTTAGTAGAGGAATGCTTCCTATCCCTTTTCTCAAGCTGGCGCTTTTTCTTCAGTGCCTCTTTCTTTTCCCGTTCTTTTTCCCCTTTGTAGCGGAGCATAAGATACTTCCTTTCCGCCTTCGGATCCTCATCGTCGAGGATACGGTGTCCTTTGCTTTTCCGGTAAATCAGATAGATGATAACCGAAGCAAAGAGGGCAAGAACAAGAACAAGGATAGCAATCGTAGGTGCCAAAGAAGAAGAAAGAACGATCATGCAGCCTGCTTAGTCCTCTCGTTCTGTTTCTTCCAATAACCGCGGTTATAGAAGAAGAGACCAGTAAGAGCAAGAACAATGACAGGGAGAGTGATAGCAAGAGTCCAAGTCCATTCGATGGTGATATAGGTAAGGCATCCCATGATGTAGGAAATGACAACCCAGAACGCTAATGTACCGACATAGCTCTTATGGTTGACTGATTCGCCTTTCCTTGTCGCCACAGTGGCAAAGCAAGGAATGGTCGTCCTGTTGAAGACGGCAAAGGCAGTAAGAGAAGCACCATCAATGACATGGGTTCCGGTTGCAGTAAGCTGAGAGGCACGGACGATATCAAGGAAGCGTCCCGTTGCTTCAATGCCATGCTGGGCAAGGATAGTCTGAACCTGATTCCTGGCAGAAAGCTGTTCCCTTGTCGAAGTGACGGCTTCCTTGGCGACAATACCCTGGATAGAACTGACCGCATAAGTCCAAGCAAGGTCGCCACCCTGGAGAGAGCCAAATCCCATCGGAGTGAAGATAGGAGCAATAATCTGACCAATGTGGCAGAGGATAGAGGCAGAATCATCAAGTCCTTCCGCAGAAGGAATGAACGTCCAGGTCGGAGTGAAAGACTGGAGGAACCAAATCACGACAGTGGAAGCGAAGATAATCGTAAAGGCTTTCTTGATGTAATGTTTGCCCTTATCCCAGACATGGATGAGAAGAGCGCGAATCTGGGGGAGATGGTAGCTAGGAAGTTCCCTGATAAAGGGAGGAACCTTTTCCCGCTGGGTAGTCTGGTTCCTGACAATGACGGCAACAATGGCAATGACAATGCCAAGCCTATAAATAGCGAAAGTGAATAGACCGCCATCAAATCCGGCAGCTTCAGCTACGGCAGCAGCAATAACGGAAAGGAAGGTTGCTTTTGCACCGCAGGTGAAGAAAGGAATGACACGCCTAGTCTTTGTCCGTTCCTTATCGGAAGATAAGGTACGGGTATTGATGATGGCAGGGACGGCACAGCCAAGGCCCATAATCATCGGAATGAAGGCACGGCCGGAGACACCGAAACGACGGAAGGCACGGTCAAGGACGAAGGCGATACGGGCCATATAACCGGAATCTTCCCTGATAGCGAAGAAAGCGAAGAGAACCATGATGAGCGGAACGAAACCGATAACAGAGGCAATACCATTTAAGACACCGTCATAGAGGAAGGAAGTGAGCCAATCGGGAGAACCCATGGCAACAAGACCCTTCTTGATGCCAAGGCAGATAAGACCTTGGATACCATTATCCGGTCCGTCGCCAATCAAAGACTGGAAGAAGGTACCGATGGAATGAAGACCGCCGTCGCCCCAGAATAGGCCATCGAATACGGCAGTCTCTTCTCCGTCAATGGTAATCTTAATCAGGCCATGATAGCCTTCTCCGAAGTTAACACCCCTCGCATTAAGATAAAAAAGATCATCACTGAAAGTAAGGTGGAAGACTAAGAAGAGCATGACAATCCTAATCGGGAAGGCAGCCCATTTGTTCGTTAGGACTTTATCAATCTTATCGGAGAGAGAAAGCTTTTTGCTTTCCTGGACCGGTGCACCGCTCCGACAGCCTTGGAGCTGTCTGCCGATATATTTATAACGGAGATCGGCACTATTTGCTTCAAAGTCCTCAGCCTGTACACCAAGTTTGGCTACCTCTTCGTAGGCAACCTTGTTCTTCTTCTGCTCAAGTTCATCTCCTTCAAGAGCCTTGACGGCATGGAAGAGAGGATTTTCGATTCCTTCTCCTTCATACACTTTCATTGCGTTCTCAAGGGTTGCAGTAAGACTTCCGTTAGCCCATGCGCTGTTTCCAGTCCGCTTCACTTTTGCGGTTTCAAGAGCAGTCTTCCTCAGTTGGTCAAGATTTGTCCGATGAAGGGCGGAAATCTCAACGACAGGAACACCAAGTCTCTTGCTGAGTTCCCGGACATCAATCTTAACGCCGGTTTCTTTTAAGGCATCCCTCCTGTTCAAGGCAATGACGACAGGGACATCCATTTCCAGAATCTGAGTCGTCCTATAAAGGTTACGTTCAAGGTTAGTCGCATCGATGACGTTGATGACGCAGTCCGGATGTTCCTCTAAAATGTAATTCCGGGAGATGACTTCTTCCGGAGTATAAGGAGAGAGGGAATAGATGCCAGGAAGATCGACAATCTCGGCTTTGCCGATTTCCTTATTTGAATAGGTTCCTGCCCGTTTCTCAACCGTGACACCAGGCCAGTTTCCGACATAGGCGGAGGAACCGGTCAGCGAGTTGAACAGCGTTGTCTTTCCGCAGTTAGGATTGCCGGCGAGGGCAAAGGTCAGTTTCTTTTCTTCCATTTTCTTTCTTACTCCTTATCCGTATTCTCTTCCTTAGAAGAGAGCGAAGTAATCTTCCTATTCACGTTTTCTGCTTCACTCTTCCGGAGAGTCAGCTCATAGCCACGCAGAGTGATCTCAATCGGATCACCAAGCGGAGCCTTTTTCCGAAGGAACACTTCAGCACCAGGGGTGATTCCCCTGTCGAAGATACGACGGCGAAGCCGTCCTTCTCCGGCAACCTTCCTGACGATTCCGCTTCCGCCGACAGGAAGGCTGTCAAGGGAAATCAAATCACCGACCTTCCTCTGATTTACTTCTTTTTCCATAAATCTAGTCCATCCTTTCTTCTACGTTGATTCTTGCGGCAATCTGCCGATCCAAGGCAAGGCGGGTATCACCGATGCGGACGATTGTTCCGCTAGCCTCCTGGGAAAGGACTTTGAAGCTATGTCCTTCCACAAGCCCGAGGCTTGCTAGGTGTTTCTTCCTGTCGAGAGAGGCAGAGACACGGAGAATGCGGTAATTCTTTTCATTTTCTGCTAAGAATAATGGCATCATGAACCCTCCTTCCATAGGTTAGCCTAAGCTAACGTATGCTATTTTAAAACCACCTTATCTTCTTGTCAACAAGAAATTAGTGTATACTAACGAAAAGGAGAAAAGCGATGACAAAGACCATTCTATCGATAGACGGAAGGAAGTGTCCGGAGTGCGAAGCCCATGTCAATCGGCTATTGCTTGACCATATCCAGAAAGCCGTCGATGTGAAAAGCAGTGCAAAGAAAAACGAATCGGTTATCTATTCCGATGGGAGAATCAGTAATGAGGAGGCAGTGGCTGCCCTTAGCGGATCTGGTTACAGACTTTTAGGCATAAACTATGAGGAAGGATTAAAGGATTCCTTTTCCTACCGACTAAAAAAGAAGTTCCGTTCTTAATATGCTATTTTCTTGAATAAGCACAGACCACCTTATATCATATTATTATGATTACAACAAACGAGTCAAAAGAAGACTATCTTGAGCGGATACTTAGGCTTCAGGAAAAGGGAAACCTGAAAGTACACGCTGTCGACATTGCGGAATCAATGGCTTTTTCTAAGGCCAGCGTTTCGATTGCCTTAAAAAAATTAGAAGAAGCCGGCCTTGTCTCTGTGGGAGCGAAGCAGGTCATCACCCTAACAGAGGAAGGAAGGAAGATAGCCAAAAAGATCTATGAACGCCATCAGGTTATCGGAGAGATTTTTATCTCCTTAGGCGTCCCCAAAGATGTTGCCTATGAAGATGCCTGCAAGGTCGAACATGATCTGAGTGATGAAACATTCCAGGCAAGGAAAGCCTATTACCTAACCGTACTTAAAGGGAACGAAAAGAAATAAAAGAAAGGCTGTCTAAAAGATTCAAATCATCAGGCAGCCTTTTTTAATAATGCAATATTTAAAATAGCCGAAGGTCTTACATTTTCTGCGTGGAAGACGGCGGAAGATTAGTCAGAATCCTATTAAAAGGTATCTAGTCCACTGAGAGATTAGAAGATGGTAATAACTAGACAGACTATACAAATATTGCATTTTTATGATTGACTATCATATTCTGTGTTGATAGAATAAGAAAAAAGAGAGGGAAAGACCGATGCGGAGTGTGAAGAAGTTTATCTTATGCCTTTCAGGCAGGCTAAGGATTCAATCATCAAATACATGGCTACAGCCATCTATCTCCAGTGAAAATCACGGCTTTCAGAAGAAAAAATACGAATTAAGAGAGGATCACTATTCGCAGGAGTCTCAGGTAAAAGGTTTTTCCGTCAGTATAGACGAAAAACCGGTTCTAAATGGTTTTTCCAAGTGCCTGGACTTCTACACTTCTCATGGATTCGGGAACGGAACATATGTGGCAGATGTGAATAATGTTCCAAGCGACAGCATTAAGCTTTATGAAGCAAAACTGATTGATAATTCTGCAAGAAGCTATGATTATTCCGGTTACGACTCATTGTTTTCAGAAAGATTTGTTATCGAGTTCCTTTATGAAAGAGACGGTCTGCATAAAAGTTTTTATCTTCCTACCGCTTCCGAAGCAGAGGAAATCATTCTAAACTCCAAAGAAACAGAGAAAGGCTGTGAACTCTATCGCAGTCTGATTACGAGCATAACCGAAGAGGCATCATATAAGGCAGCACTCCCTTCAATTCAGACTTATGCAACCGCAAACAAGGCCGGAGATGTCGACACTCAGAGCGTACTGGACCATTATCTGTCTGTGGCAGATCAGGCCGACAATTATAGGGAACTCGGTAGCCATTATTCTGGAAATTCTGAACTGGTTTCCTCATCTGATGATTCCATAATCAATTTAATTCCCAAATCTCATTTCACAACAAATGGTGTTTATAACAAAGGAGGAGCGGAATGGGGTTATTTTGTCCATACGTATACTGACTATAACAATAACAAAATATCAAGTGTCCTGCTTTATGATATATTTAACCATAAGACAGATTTTATTGACTCAGACATTGTACAGATTAAACCGGTTTTTGCCTGGAACTTTAAATATAATTACGACAGGAATGTCGTTTCAAAAGAATCAGAAAATAATTATTGCCTAGCTAATCCAAAATATACAGCGGGCATCAAATACGTAAAGCACAAGCTGGACCAGAACACATTCATCCCTAAAAACCCTGATGAATCAGGTTATAACAAAGATGAAGATCTTGGCTATGGTGTCGGATCAACATGTTACCAATATATAGGTGTGCAAAAGGATTTCACCAAGGATGCAATACAACTCACAACAAGGCTAGGGAATATTGCTTTAGGCGCTGCAACCGCTGGTCTAAGTCTCACAACACAATTTGCAATAGGAGCAACATATACGCTAATAACTGATTGTGTTGAGAATGTAGTTGGTGAACTTATAAATAATATTACCCCTCTTTCTCAAAACGGAAAGGTGGTTCTCAACGGCACTAAATTGCAAGGGTATGGCAGTATTGGAGATGCCAAGAAAGGAGATTTTGCTAAGTTTGCAACCTATCCCGCCCCAAATTTAAAAAATTCGAAACCTGTTCTCTTTAAAGATAAGACCGATTCAATCAATTATGAAATGCAACTATGTTCTTCGGATACAAATCATAATTATACCGCTCTCTTCATCCATCGTTTTTCCGCTTCCGTCTATAACGACAACACAAGTTTGCTCTATCAGAGTCCTACCCTTGTAGGCCAAATTAATGATTGCTGGAGTTACCTCATCGGAAAAAATTTCCATCAAAAGGAAATTGCAATAAATAAGACAATTCAGAATCAAGAAATGATTTTTGGCCAAGACCATGAGGCTGCTGCTATTTTAACGACTAAAGATGCCGGGGAATACGACATAGTGCTAACCAACATGCCAGTTGACACATCATTAACAATCTCCCGGTTTACACTTGACTCTGGCTCTGGCAAAAAAGAATGTACCAATACAATTGGTACTCAATACCACATTCCAGAAAAGAAATTCATAAAACATTATGTTTCTCTCCGAGCCAATCAAACTTATGAAATAAGAATCAAACGTGTGACAAAAGGCTACATGATATTTGGAGGTGCCTTACTCAGCGTTTATAAAAGTGATTCTTCAATCGTTCGAACAGGCGAATCGACCAGGGAAAGGAACTATACCTATAGAAATAGGATTAATAACGGATATCATATTAACAATTGTCTAATTCCATCTTCCGATGGACTTTATACGATTGTTGCTTCTCCTTCTAGTAACTCAAGCACACAGGATACCTATTTAACTATTTTAGACTCGAATTTTAAAAAGATAGCAACTGATGATGATGGTTTTGGTAGCCGGGTGGCTGGTGTAAGAATACATTTGAAAGCAGATTCAGAATATTACATAATTAGCCGGTTCTATAATGTCAATAGCACCGGGGACTATGAAGTAGATATATTTAAGCATGGGTATCTTCCTGAGATTCGGGGAACAAAAACAACTCCCGGATTCACTATAGGGCTTTCTAGCAACCACAACGCTTACTTTCTAATTAGCACCTGCGCTTCTAAGAATATCAGCTTCTACTCTTATTGGAACACCTCATCGATGGAACCAAACTATCCAAAAATTCACATCAGCATCTATGATGCACGTCTTGGTGTGCTACTATCTCAGACAGACATTCTATACACAGAGATGTTATTTTCGTTCAAAGAAAACACATTATATTTAATTAAGATTTCGTCGCAGGAAAGCCCATTTAGCAGCATCCGTTTATTCTGTAAGGAGGGATAAAATGACCATTGAGCTGAAATCTCTGACAATCAGCAGAAACGGGAAAACCATTTTGGATGATGCAAGCCTGCTTCTGCCTACAAAAGGTCTGTTTATCTTTGCCAGGAAGGAAAAAGAGGACTTCGGGATTTTATCTGACGTTCTTAGCGGATTAGTTAAACCGGATTCCGGAGAAATCGCAATAAACAGAGAAAACCTTACTAAATATAGTGAGGTGGAATTAGATACCTATAGAAGAAATTTATTTGATTATCTATCTGCCTGCCCAAAATTCCAAACGGCTTTGAACACACTCGAAAACGTGGAGTATCCTCTTTGGTTAAAAGGGACTAAAACCAATTCCAAGGAAGAGGCTGTAAAGGCCTTGGAAAGAGTCGGTGCCTCCTCTGACAGGAAGAACAATACTTGTCTTCTATCTGCTGACAGGCAAAGGAAAGTTTCCTTGGCGCGTCTAATAGTTAAAAGTCCGGATCTTATCCTTGCTGACGACCCCTATGCGTGCAATCTTGCAGAAGAAACAGCTGAATTTATACTCAGTCAACTCAAGGAATTATCAAAAACAAAATTAGTGATTATCGGAAGCTTGAAGCATTCGTTTCTTGTTTCTTCAAATCCCTCTGCCGTGTTACTCTGTGATGGCAAGACAAACAAGGTCTGTTTAGTCAATCCAGTTTCCTCGGATAAAGAATATACCCAGAAAAAAGAAGAAAAGTTAACTTTACCTCATGTTTTTCATTTAGCGTATAGACACCTTCTTGTTAGTCCCGCTCTCTTCCTTACCAGTTTTCTCCTCTCTGTTTTTTCCCTTACTCTACTTGGTTATACAATTACGCTCACTACTCAAACGAAAAACAGAGTCCAAGCCGCTTCCATCTTAAGCCAGGGAGACGATTATCTTTCACTGAAAAACAAAAAGAATCAACTCAGCCCTGACCAAGGCTGTTATTTCACGGAAGAAAATGTAAACGAGGTATCAAAGCTTCTTAATCTTCCTGTTTCCGGGGTCATGAACAGAGATGATATTTCAATTCACTGTTATTTCGATGGAAAAAAGGTTTTACCTGATTTTGCCGATCTTAAAACTCCGTCCATTCAATCCTATTACTGGTCCAACACAGATTACTTCTGCTCTATTCCCGCTACCGATTCACTGCCAAAGAATTATAAGCTGCTTTCAGGTCATATTCCGAATAAGGAAAACGAAATCATGCTTACGGATTTTCAATTTGAAAGGATAAACGACTGTCTGGGAATCCAAAACACTTACGATTCCGTTCTGAACAGACAGATTGCATTTGTTAATCCATATTTCCAGATCTGTCCGGATTTAACTATTGCCGGTGTCTTAGATACCGCTTATGACGCAGACGATTATGCAGCCTATAAAGAGTATTGCCTAAAAGGGACAAAGCCAGAAACAGTCAATGCGGAAGCGAAACAGCAGAAAGCAAGATTGGAAAACTTAAAATCAGAATCTTATATCAATCTTTATTTTGTCAGCCAGAATATATCCGACAGGTTAAAGTCAAACTCTGTCCTGTCAGTTGGAGCAGAATCCTCGGCTACCTTTTTACTTGATGGTCAAGAGATACTTCCGGATTTGATCCGCCCCTACAGACTAAATTGCCTGGATCAAGCAAAAAGGCAATATGTTTCGCTATTCGATGGCTTAGATTTTACCGGTTCTGACTTTCTCTGTCTAAGCCTAGGCTCCTATATCCGAGCAACAAAAGAAAAGAATCCGGCTCTGAAAGAAATCTCAACTATTACCATACCAAAGAGATTCCTTAATAAGGCATCAAAGTCCGATTATGTCTATAAGGGCACAGCAGAAGAATTTTTTACGGATTTTTTAAGCATTCCCATCCGCTATTATTCCCTTGACCACTATGAAGAGGCGTTCGAAAACAAAGAATTCGATATTGTACGCTATTCGAAAGAATACTATGAGAAAGCAGGAAAAGAAGTCCCTAACGATATTCCGAATCAGGACAAGGCAGAGATATATTCCCTCTATCTTGCCGCCTTATTGGAGAATGGGGCTCCTGACTATTCTTCCGAAAAAGCCTTGTCCGTTTTTTATGGGCTTACCACAAAAGCCAAAGAAAGGCTCGATTACTATTTGTCACTCTATTCCGATTCAATCTTCCAGTACAGAAACTTTTCCTACCGATATCCGGTAAGTGGCAGGAATAAGGAAGAGACAATATCCCTCTCGCTCTCCGGACTTACCGCCCTTGAGTCCTCCAGCATAACTCCCCTTAGGCAGAAGGAAACAGTCAGCAAAATTGTTCCTGGTACAGGAATCTATTCCAGGCTTCTTATTCCGACAGGCGCGGATAAAAGCAAAATCAAAAGCGTTGTTTCCAAGGAAGGACAGGAGTACTCAAAAGACACCTATTTTACCATTAACAATGCTTCGGCCATGGTATATGGCACAATGGAAAAAGTAAAAAAATATACGATTCTCTTCTCTATTCTGTCTGCAATCTGTCTCGTTCCTGCTTTATTCCTTCTCTATAAGCTATTTGGCAGAACGACAATCGGTCTAATGAACGATTTATCCCTTCAGCAATCGCTTGGCACAACTAAGAAGGATATTGGGAAGCAAATTTTCTTCCAATCCGGCATGAGGTTCCTCTTCCTCTTTATTTTCGCTTTCTTTCTATTATTTGCCCTTTCTTTTACCATCCGCCACTTCCTGGTATCGGAATATTCACAGTTTGCCTTCGTTCTCCCTGGACTCCTGCAGACTATTCTTTTGTTCTTTGTATCCCTTATTCTTGTTTTTGCTCCTGCTCTTCCCTCCCTTCTTAAGCTGAAGAAATGGCTAAGACAGGGGCAGAAGTAACGATTATTCCTTCCACTAAAAAACGCCCGTCTGATTCGACGGGCATTTTTTCCTTTTCAGACTTATTCCGATTTATTTTCTTCCTGCTTTTGCTCTTGGTTATCCATAGAAGCAGGGGAAACAATCTCGTCCTTCTTTTTCCTCTCTTCCTGGGCAACCTTGGCTACAGCAAGATTCTTTTTGCTGTAGGAGTTCTTCCGGTTTCTCATCTGTCGGATCCTCTTTCCGAAAAGAGACACATAGACAAAAAGCTCAAGACGTCCAATCAGCCTTCCTATCCTTTCAATATAAAGGACAGCAACCCCGGGAATAGTCATCGACCGGGAATAATTGATGATTCCGGTCGATAGGCCGACGCCGCCGATTGCAGAGGAAAAATCAAACAGACAGTCAGAGAAAGTGAACGTATCCCCTGTCCTATCCCCTCTTGCCCAGTTGCACTGCTTAGCAATGACGGCAATCAAAAGAGAACCAAAAAGGGTTACAGCGGTATAGGAAGCAATATAAGTCCAGGCTTCAGAGACCTCTTCCTTTGTCACACGGGTCTTGACTCCGTACTTGTAGATAGTCTGGACTTCCTCCTCATCGCTTTTTCTTCCCGTCGACTTGATCCGGAAAAGAATATCACCAATGGCAAGACCGACACGATGTTGCTTGATGGCACCGGAAGTCGAACCATTCTGTCCTCCAGTCATCCTCATCCTTGAGAGAAGGAAGATGACATAGGTAGGGATGCGGATAATCTCTCCGCTTGTATAGCCTTGTATTGCCAGAGCCGGACTTAAGCCGGAATTGAGGCCGGTAAATCCATAGAATCCAAGATTGGTCGAAGGAAGTAAGCCATAGGCAGAGGAAGTTAAGGCATGGGCCTGATAGCTGTCGACAGCCTGGAAGCCGGCACCTGCCAAGGCAGAGATCCTTTCAAAGGTTCCGTAACGGAAACCGGCAGCAACATTATTTCCATAATAATGGGAGAAGCCGGCAATCAAAAACGGCCAGACAAAAATCAGAATAAGGAAAAAGACACCATATTCAAAATGACGGAGGACTTTGAATTTCCGCTTAAACAAGGAATAGTGAATCCTAAAATTCGTGGCGCCAAGGAGCCTTAGCACCTCCGTAACGATTTCAATGGCTATTCCTCTCCATTGGCCATTTAAGGAAACCTCAAGAGACAACGTGTTAATGCTGTTCGCCTTCGTCGAGAATCCGCCTGTAGCGAGGGCAGTAATCGAATGGCAAAGAGCATCATAGGGCTTAACGCCAAAGGAAATATAGAGAGCGACACCTAAAACCCTATAGGCAAGATAAATGGAGAAAATCAATCTTGCCGATTTGGCAAGATTAGGAAGAAGCTTGTCATTGTGTCCCTCAAGCTGGTAGAGATTCAGTCCGGAAGACTCGGAAAAAGCCGATGCCGCAGCCAGAACGAGACCGATACCGCCAAGAAACTGGGTGAGGGCACGATGGAAGAAGAGAGCATGATGGACAACATCACTCGTTCCGTCTTTTAACGTAACAACCTCCTTTGAAAAGTCCATGATGGTAAGTCCGGCAGTAGCAAAGCCAGAGGCAGATTCATATAAAGACTGATTAAAGGTATAGCCATAGAACAGGTAAGGGATTGCAGAGACAAAGATAGCCAGAAGCCAGATTCCGACAAGAAGCCCAAGAGCCTGGAGGGAAGTCCTCTTGCCAGTCTTTTTCTTAAAAATAAATAAAATGAGGCACCTGCCTAAAAGAAGAGAGCATCCTCCCGGAACAAGAAAAGAAAGATAATCTTTCCACTCGGAAGGATAGAAGGCGAGCCTAATCAAGGGAAGAAGGACAAAAAAGCCGATGGTGATTAGAAAAATGCCAAGATACCCAAGGACCAAGCGGGGTCCGGTGACGAGTTTCTTTTCCGCCTGTCTCTTAGGCTGCTCGAACTGGAAATAAAAATCGTTGGTCGACATAATCACCCCTTGATGAACTTAACAAGATCCGCCTGGTTTTCCGGTGCAGAAGCAATAATGAGGGTGTCACCGGACTGAATCCTTGTGTCACCGCGAGGAATGATGACAGAGGGGTCACGGAAAATGCAGGTAATGTTCCCAGTCTTTGGCAGTCCAAGATTCTTTAGACTCCTACCGACACACCAGAAGCTTGGCTTGATTCTGATTTCCGTAATGACCAATTTATCATTTTCCAGAGAGGATGTACGGAACACTGATTCGATATCCGATTCTCCTTTGATTCGTTCTGTTAAAAGATAGGTGGAAGAAATCGGTGAGTCGATGCCCATCTGGACAAAAAGGCGGACATGATGAGGGTTATGGACCGTACAGATGGCTTTTTTAATGCCAAGAAGATCCTTGGCGATTTTACAGCAGACGAAATTATCGGCATCGGTCTGCCTTAAGGAAATCACAAGATCGAATCCCGTGACATCCGCCGTTTCGAAAGAGTAGATTTTCGTCGGATCACTGACAAGGACAGGAATCCCCCAGTGCTCAGAAATCCTATCGGCAATTTTCTTGTCGTCGTTCCTGACGACAATCTTATTTCCGGTCTTGGCAAAGGCAGAGAGGACATAGTCAGCTTCGCTTCCCCCGCCACAGATAACGATTTTCATCAGTCCTCGTCCTCCCTTCCCCGGATTGTCTTATAAGCCTGAATGGAGAGCATGCCAGTAGAAATAATGGATATCCGATCATCACTTAAAAGGGCCGCCTTCCGTTCATCACGAAGGCGGACGATGATATAAGGAACATCATAAAGGGCAACAATCCTAGAGGCGATAAGGACATTGACGTTATCTTCGCCCGTCGCCACGACGACTTCCTTAGCCGAATCGATATGGGCTTTTTCTAGGACACTATTATCCGTTGCATCACCGACAATCGTGTATCCGGAATAGTCAGGATCCAGTTTTTTGAAGGCATCGGAATTGATGTCCACGATGGAAGTGTATATCCCGTCAACGGAAGACCTTGAGGCAATAGAAGCACCAAGACGGGAGGAACCGATGACCAAAATCCTATTCCGGTCTTTGAACTGTTTCTTCATTTTGCACCTCTTTTTGATTCGAAAAGCACGTTAACAGATTAGCACAGGGGGTATGAGGAATCAACGCTGGTTGATTGCCTTCCTCCTTTTTGAGGCACGGATTTTGTCTTCCCGTTCTTTGATGACTTCCCGCTTATCATAGTTCTTCTTTCCCTTGCCAAGGGCAATCTGGACCTTACAGATTCCCCGTTTGATATAGACGCGGACAGGAACTAAGGTATAACCCTGTTTCTCTACATCCTGCCGGAAGGAAAGAATCTGTTTCTTGTGAAGCAGAAGCTTCCGTGTCCGGGTAGGATCATGGGAGAAGAGGACATTATTGGACTGAAGGACGGGAATATTCCTATTCAAAAGAAAGACTTCTCCTCCCTTGACGATGACGTAACTATCGTCAAGAGAGCAGTGTCCGGCGCGGAGAGCCTTGATTTCCGACCCCTTCAGTTCAATTCCGCATTCGGTGAACTCAGAAAGGAAATAATTGAAATAGGCTTTCTTATTCGTGCAGAGAAGAATCTCACCGTCGGCTTCCGCCATTTTTACTCCTCTTTTCTTTTCTTACCGTATCCAGCGCGGGCAAATCCCTTCTTGCCATAGGAAGGGGCCGGTCTATCCTGTTTAAAAGAACCTTTGCGTCCAAAAGAACCGCCACGGTCAGAGCGATAGGAAGACTTTCCGCCACGGGAGAACCCGCCACGGGAAGAATCTCTTCCTTTCGAGAAACCGCCCTTATCGGAAGAAGCGCCGGCATAGCCGTTAAAAGAGGCATGACGGGTCTTTGAAGAATAGGCATAGTCTCCTCCGCGGCGCTCCTTGCGTCCTTCATCGGAGAAACGTCCACCATGTCCGCCACGATTATGTCCGAATCCGCCACGGAAGCCTCCGCGACGGTCAGAATGTCCGCCGGAAGAACCGAAACGATGTCCTCCGCCCTTGCCTTCCCGACGGGGACGAGGAGAAGCAAACCGCTTAAGCAGATGGTATTCGTCCGGAGAGATATCCATGACGGAAAGGACGGAAATCACCTTGTCCTCATCATCCGGATACTTTGCCGCAACGGCACGGATGATATCGACTTCCTTCCACTGTTCAGGGGAAGGACGGAAATCGTCTCCGTCCTCCTTTTCGGCACGGGCGGCATTGGCACGCTCGATTTTTTCGTTTGTCCCATCAAGCTGGTCAAGGGCATCACTGAGATTCTCTTCCTGGCTAGTCTGCTTTGTGCTTTCTTCTTCGACTTTCTTTTCGTTATCCATGTTCGTTTCTTCTTTCTTCGTTTTCTTGCCCCTGTCGTAATCATCGAAGTAGTACTCGCCGGAGCGGGCGACCATACTTTCATCGGAATCATCCTGATAAAGATGCAGGCCGTTCAGGCTGACATCCTTGCGCTGATAGACATCCCTGTCCTTGCAATACCGGTTATAGAAGTCAGGGGTCGTCAGACCGATATCGGTGTTGTCAGGATCAGAGAAGAGGACCGTGACATCAATCGGTGTACCAAGGGTGAAGGAGATATCCGTATCCCGGCCAAAGACGCCAAAGGAATCCGGCCTGAAGCGGAAGAAGTCGCCGTCCCTGCAATGATAGGGAAGGAAGCCTTCGATTCCATTGTCCATTTCAACGAACCTGCCCCGGGTAACCATCCCGGCGACGAAGCCATGATAGGTTTCGCCGATATGGTTCCTCCTATACTTGGCCCCTTCTAAGTCATCGCATTCCCGTTCGATAGAATCAGAGCGCACTTCCCTGTCGGAAAGGAAGTCGCCTTGGTTCCTAAGACGGTTCGTCAGTTCGTCTTTATCAAAGGGTTTCCCATCAAGAAGATAGTCCTTGACTTCCCGATGGATAATATCATCGGGATAACGGCGGATAGGGGAAGTAAAGTGACAATAGGTAGATTCGGCAAGTCCGAAATGGCCATAGTCCTCTGGAGAGTAACGGGCCTTAGCCATTGAACGCAGAACCATGTAGTTGGCCGCCTTCTTCCTCCCTGGGTCTTGGATTGTCTTAAGGTAATCGTTGAGATTCTTACCGTTGATTTCCCCATCGCTTTTCGGGAAGCCGGTATAAAGTCCAAGGCGTTTTAAGAACTGCCGGAGGTTGGCAAGTTTATCTTTCGGCGGGAATTCATGAATACGGTAGAGAACAGGAACACCCTTATCCTTAAGCAGCTTAGCGACAGAAACATTGGCGATAATCATAAGATCCTCGATCCTATGTTGGCTCTCTCCGCTTTCATACTTTTTAACATCCGTCGGATTTCCCTGCTCATCAAGGGTGAACTTGAGTTCGGTGGATTCAAGTTCCCTTGCCCCTTGAAGGGTTCTCCGGCGGCGGATTTTCTCAGCTGCCTCTTTAAGGACAAGCAAAGTGTCCTGAATTTCCTTACTGAATCCAACATCCTCTCCCTTAAAGAAGGAATTGACCTGATTATAGGTAAGACGTCCATGGGAACGGATGACACCACGGCAGACCTTAGAGGAGAAGACATTTCCGTTTGCATCCACCCTCCTAGTGACAGAGAGGACAAGACGCTCGACATTTGGGTTTAGGGAACAGATTCCGTTGGAAAGTTCAAAGGGAAGCCTAGGAACGACCCGGTCAGCGACATAAATGGAGGTGCCTCTTAGATAGGCTTCATCATCAAGAGGATGATTAATCTTCCTATAATGGGTAACATCAGCGATATGGACGGTGATTTCATATCCATTGAGGACTCTCTTTCCAAAGACGGCATCATCGAAGTCATGGGAATCGTCTCCATCGATTGTTACGACGCAGTCGTTGGTAAAGTCAGTCCGCCCCTCCTTCTCTTCCGGGGTAATCTCCTGCTCGACCTTCTTTGCTTCCTCGATGACTTTGGCGGGGAAGGAAAGAGGAGCATCATGATCGGCAATAATCCTAGAAATATCACTGCCGACATCATCAGAGCGGACAAGAATCTCTTCTGCAGTGACAGAAATGACATTGCCTTTGAAATTCGTGATGGCGCAGTTAAGCAAATCACCGGTATGGACCTTTTCTTTGACGCCAGGTGCATATTCTGTGATAAGGACGCTCTTACCGCAGTTGCTCAGGTAGTCGACATGTATCCTTCCCTGTCCGTTAGGGGACAAGGTGAAGACTCCCTTAAGGTGATCCGTGCTCTTTAGATAATCGACGGCGTGGAAGACACCTTTCTGGAATTGCTGAAGATAGACAAGGTCCCCGATAAGAAGCTGGTCAGCCTCTTTACCGGAAAGCCGGTATTCTTCCTTGGTCGGGATACGTTTCAGAATGACAAAGTTTCTGTTCTTCCTTGTCACCTTGCCGAGGATCCTCTTCTGCTCTTCAAGCAGAAAATATCCTTCTTCGCTTTCTCCGATTATTCCGTGGTTAATCCTATGCTGAAGAAGTTCTTTGACTTCTTCCTTGTCGTGGGCGGTAAAGGCCTCCCTTTGCTCATCGATGCTCTTTTCGCTCCGGACACTTCCCCGAAGCAGTCTGATAATTTCGTTTTCTGTCATTTCAGTTTCTCTTTCAAAAATAAACGGGGACTTTTACTAAGCCCCCGCAATCGACTTAATTGAATTTTATAGATAATTAGCAAGCAGTGCCGTAATGAAGAAGGCCACAACGAAGAGAGCGGTGATGATGGTCCTAATCTTATCGGCTCCGCGTTCCTTCGTGCGGGTGAAGATATTCATCTTGTTACCACCCATGACGGCGGAAGAAGCACCTTGGCTCTTTCCGGACTGAAGAAGGACAATCCCAATTAGGATAAACGATAAGACAACTAAGACTATCTGTGCAGGTGTATTCATTCTGTTCCTCACTAATTCATAGAATCTTAATAAGTATACTCAAAAGAGGCTTCTCTATCAATGTAAATTGAAAACCTGTATCCGTTTTCTTCTTTAAAAGGATGGGCTACTTGATAAACCGAAGCAGAAAATCAGGGGCACCGATAACGATGTAGCCGTTTTCGTCTCTGGTCTCTTTGATTGGCTTATTCAGGACGATGATTTTCTGTACCTGATCATGAAGATAGCCAAAAGGACGGACTTCCCGTTCTCGTGTCTTAGCTGATTCATAGTCTAAGCAGACTTGGATATAAAACTGTCGGAATCCCTTTACGGCAAAAAAATCAATTTCATTTGTCTTCCGGACAGTCTTCCCATTGTCCTTGTCAAAGGAATCAAAGGTTCCGACATTGACTGTGTATCCCTGATACAACAGCTCATTGTAGACAATGTTTTCCAGCATCTGCCCTTCGTCAGGAAAAGCAAAATTCAATCTGGCATTTCTAAGTCCAGTGTCCGAAAAATAGTATTTCCGTTGTGCTCCGATTTCCTTTTTACCTTTAACATCGAATCTTCTTGCTTCATGAAGAAGAAAAGCATCTTCAAAATACTTAAGATAATCACTAATTGTCTGCCGGGTTATTTTTTCGTGTCTTATGCTTGCAAACCGTTTAGCGATTTTGTCCGCATTTAACAGTTCACCGCAGGAGGAAGCAATAATATTCGCTAACTCATCAAGGGATTCAGAGTTTTTCAGATGATTGTGTTCGAGAATATCCTGAAAGTAGGTGGTAGTAAATAGACTTTTAAGATAGTCTTTCTTCTGGTCGTCTTTTTTTAAGATAGCCAGAGGCCTACCGCCATAGAGCCTATATTGGTAAATCGCTTCAAAAGAAGAACCTCCGACGAATTGATAGAATTCGTCGAACGAAAGAGGAGCCGCCTTGATGTTTGTTGCCTTGTCCCGAAATTCGGTAATGATGTCGGTAGACAGCCTCTTGGAATTCGAACCTGTAATATATAAATCAATCCCTGGTTCTTTTGAAAGTCCAAGAACAACATCAACAAACGAGACTATTTCCTTATCTTCCGCTTTTGCTAAAACATGCTTATGATTAGAAAGTTCTGGATTGACAAGCGTATATACTTTCTGAATTTCATCGATAAAGACAAAGCATTTTCCTTTGCCTTTGCAATAGTTTCGCACAAATTCCCCTAAATTAATCGGGTCACGAAGTCTCGCGTTAACATCGTCATCCCTAGACAAAATCAAAATCTGACTCTCTGATACATCATGATTCAAAAGATATTGCTTGAAGATTGTAGAGAGGAGATAAGATTTTCCGCAACGTCTGATTCCTGTGATAACCTTCGGAAAGCCATTGTTCCTGCTATCGATAAGAAGACTTAAGTACTTGTTGCGTTCAATCATTCATTTACTTTTTTTGTGGCTTTCCACAGTTTTTGCAAGTGTATTTTATCCTATTTCATTTCGGAAGTCCATAGCCATTTGCTTTTTTTGTGGCTTTCCACGGTTTTTGAAAGTAGGAAAATTGAAAAAAGACAGTGACAAAAACACACTGGCCTTTTGAAAATCAATCTGATTTATTTCTAATTATCTTCGTTTCCGGACAAATCAACCGAAGAGACAAGCCTATCCGGCATCAGGTTGCCTCCGACGATCTTCGAATCGTCGGAAAGAGCAAGGACATTCCTGAAAACGTCGGCAAGGTTTCCGGAAACGATGTTCCTGTCAAACGCCTTATCCTTTTTTCCGTCTTTGATGATGTAGCCGGAACAGGGAAGAGAGAACTGCCTACTCTGTCCGTCAATTCCGGAATTCAGTCCTTTGAGTTCAGTCAGATAGATTCCGTTCTTCCTCTGCCGGAAAAGGTCCTGCAGGCTCTTCTCCCCTTTTTCGACCGTGAGGATACAGGGTCCTCCCTCGCCATCCCCTATAGAACAGCCATTGCTTTCTCTTTTTTCTTCATGCGCACTCTCGAGAGAATAGAAATAGGTTTTCAGCCTGCCCTTATTGATCACCGGAAAGTCCTCGGTCGGACAGCCATCCGCATCATAGGAAGCCGCTCCCCTATATTCAATGTGGGGAGTATGAAGGACAGTCCTTTGATCAGACCTGATTTTCTTATTCAGTTTTCCTTCGAAGATCGATAGATGCTTCTGAACCTGCTTAGCAGAAAGCTGCCCCCTATAGTAATTGAGAAGAATGGATGCCCTCTCCTTTGAAAAGACGCACGGATAAGAGCCGGAAGGCAAAGAAACGCTGTGGAAGAAGTCCATAGTAAAGGAGAGAAGCCGTCCTATGCGTCCTTTCAGCTCCTCGATCAAATCGTCAAGGGAGATCCTCGAATAAGTCCCTTCATCGGAATTGCGGACATTCCCGTCTTCATCCACGGCAGAAATATACCTGCTCCCGGAAAAATACTTCGTCCCTTCCTGGCAGTTCAGTCCAAGACTGTTCTTCTTTTCTCCGTTTTCGTAAACCATGGACAGAGAAACGTCAACATTTTGAATCCGCTTATCCCTTTTCCGGATAGTCTCACAAAGTGAAAGAGCACTTCTTCTCCTATCTTTCAGATTGGAGGGAAGAAAATCATCCCGGAGAGTCTTTGCCTTAATGTAAGTTCCTTTTCCGGAAAAGTAATTGTCTTCCTTGTCCTCCTTGCCAAAAGAGGAGGTCTCCGTTATGGCGTCGAGGGCAGTATCCGGAGTCGTCTCATCGAGTGAATCTGTGGAATAGACGCCAAGCTTCCCTTCTTTTATCCCTTTAAAGGATGCACGGGACGAAGTTCCGATCTGCTGTGACTCCACTTCTCCGTTATGGACGGAGACGCTCCTTTCCCTTGTTTCAGACTGGCCAAGAGAAACAAAGCTGATTCCCTTAAGACAGGCCAAAGCAAGAAAACGATGGAAATCGATTTTCATTTTTTCTCCTCCTTTCCCCCGACAAGCCTATGGGAGATAAGCAGTGTCGGCTGGCCGACAGAGACAGGAATATTTCCGGATGCCGCTCCGCAGATACCGGGGGCAAGTTCTAGATCATCGCCGACCATGACAATGTTTTTCAGGATTTCGTATCCATATCCAGTCAGGGTAACCGGCTTAATCAGATGGTCGAGCTTACCGTCCTTGATGAGATAGGCAACATCCGAAGTAAACAGAAACTGATCCGTCGTGGGGTTCACCTGTCCGCCGGAAAACGCCTTGCAGTAAATGCCATTTTTCACCGAGGCGATAATATCCTCTTTCTTGCTCTTGCCTTTGCCGATATAAGTGTTCGTCCTTCTTGTCGTCGGAGCATACTTATAGTTCTGTCTCCGGCAGGCACCGGTCGCCTCCCTATTTAACCGTCCTGCATTATCCCGGTCGAGCCTATAGGAGACAAGAACGCCATCCTTAATCAGCTGATTCTTACTTGGAAGATGGCCCTCATCATCCACAGAGACGGTTCCCCATCCGTTAACGATAGTCCCATCGTCAAAGGCATTGACGACATCAGAGGCAACCTTTTCACCAAGCTTTCCCGCAAACGGAGACTCTCTATGGGAAATAGCAACCCCTTCGAGAGGGTGTCCGCAGGCTTCGTGAAAAAGAACACCACCCCATCCGTTTCCAAGGACGACAGGCCTTTCTCCACTTGGTCCATAAGGGGCGGAGAGAAGGGCTACCGCCGTTTTTGCCTGTTCCAGGCACCGTTTGGGGAAGGATACCTCATCAAGCAATTCCAGTCCTTCCCTTTTCGATGGAGCGTCAAAAGAGGACTGGAACTCTTTTCCGTCGCTCGCCGTCACTAGGACAGAGAGACGGACAAAAGGTTGATGCCGCTGACAAAAGATGCCATCCGAATTATAGACTTCTATCCTGCTCTCATCCTCAAGGAGGGAAACAGAGACGTCCTTAATAAGAGGAGAGAAAGAAAAAGCGGCATCCTCGCCTTTCTTTAGATAGTCCCTTTTCTTTTCCCTCGGCCAGGAAGAGAAAGGAACCTTCCTCGGGGTAAGATCTCTGACCTCCTTCTCCGTCCTGACTCTGACTTCTTTTTTTCTCTTCCCCTCAAAGCCAAGGGAAAGCTCATTGGCAAGCATAAGCAAAGAAGAAAGAGACAGATCTGAGGTATAGCCATAGACCCTCTCTGTCCCCTTCCTTAACCGGATGCCGCATCCACAGGTTCTTCCCTTCGACAAGGAGCGGACTTTATGGTACTGGCGGGAGATTGACTCGCTCTGGCTGTCCTGGAGATAAATCTCCGCATAATCGGCACCGGTCGACAAACCGGCATTCAAAATCGATAGTGCGTCAAGATGATTCAGTTTCATTTCTATTTTCCTTCCTTAAAAGAAGGCTTTTCTTTTTTCTTCCCTTTCTTCCGTGACTGAAGGAAGTTCAGGGCGTTCCGGGAAGAAAAGATGATATCTAGGACAAGGAAGATGCCGATGAAGATAAAAACGACACCCCTCCTAGTCAAAGGAGAGACTATACGGCCAAAGAAGCTGAGAGTCAGAGAAAACTCACCCGTCAAGGCACCGATTAAGGGCTTAAAGACTTCATATTCGGCCTGCGAGAACTGTTCCGTCAGAAGACTGACCGGGCGGTTCATGAAGTAATTCCGGAACAGTCCGGCGGAATAGGTCCCGGGGAAAAACCTTGTCACTTCTCCGATATACTTCGGTCCCCTGTTGCTCGGCCTATAGGCACCGATAAGGAAGCCGACCCCGGCAGAGACAATGGCGACAATAGGCGACCTGACGGCTTCCCGCTGAATAAAGGAGCAGATGAAATAGGTAAGAGTGGAAGCGGAAAGAGAAGAAAGAAGAATGATTCCGATGATGGCAAGGAAATCAAGGAAAGATATCCTATAGGCCCCATAGGCAGCCAAATAAATCTGAGAAAGGAAGAAGACCAGAACATTGATCATGAAAGTGACAATGCAATTGAAGACCAGATAAGAGAAAGAAATCGTCCGGGGAAGAATCGGCGAAGAGACAAAATCCCTTGAAATCTTCCGCTCCTTGTCCCGCACCACGATATAGTTGGAGTTCAGAGACACCGTAATGCAGGAAACAGCTAAAACTCCCGAAATCATCCAGCAATCGGCTATGCCATAGATCCGGTGAAGCAAGGGATCCCTTTGTTTGCTTTCTAAAGCTTCCCTAGTCACCCCGTCGACGTTGTTAACTAAAAAGTCCTTAATCTGATCAATCTCCCTTGGCCGGAGGAAGACGGCATAGACGGCAAATATGGCAAGAGGAACCCTAAGAGTGAAAATCCTTGTCGGAACGTCTTTGAAAAAGACAAGCAGATGGCGTCTGACCAAAGCAAAGAAGGTCCGGTATTGATTGGGATATTTTTCATTCCGCATCGTCATGATTAGCCTCCCTGATTTTCTTTACGCCGGTAACATTAAGAAAGACATCGTCCCTGCTTCCTTTGACTACTTCAAAATCATGAATGTCTGTTTTATAGGATTCAAGGAGGGAAATGGCATCGGCTGAATCTTTGACTTTGATTTGGTACGTCTGGGAATCGTAATTATACGTAAAGGGCCGGTTCCTTCCTTCAACGATTCTGTCAAAGTCCTCATTCTTCTTTTGGTGGATCCTGACATAGTCGCTTGAATATTCTGACCGCAGTTCAGTCGGCGTTCCTTCGGCAATGATTTTTCCGTGGTTCCTAATTACAACGAAGGTTGCTTTTTCTGCTTCTTCCCTATAGTGCGTAGTCAAAAAAACGGTCATTCCCGTTTGCTTTCTTAGCGTGTTGATAAGATTCCAAACCGATAGGCGGGTCTGGGGATCTAATCCGGTCGTCGGTTCATCCAGAATCAGAAGTTCCGGGTTATGGACCATGGCCCGGGCGATATCCACACGCCGTCTTTGCCCTCCGGAAAGCTTACCTACCGCTCTGTTCCTAAAGGAAGAAAGATCTAGCCTGTCACTGAGGACTTTTAATCGGTTGGCAAACTCTTTTCCGGTAATCCCATAAAACCCGGCCCGGAGAACCAGGTTCTCCTTAGGAGTAAGGACCGGATCCAAAACAGAATTCTGAAATACGATTCCGATTTTATTCTTTATTTCAGATCGGTGAGAATCCAGATCGAGTCCGTCGACATAAATCTTTCCGCTGTCTTTTGGGATAATGCTGGTAATGATGTTGATAGTGGTCGACTTACCTGCACCATTTAATCCAAGAAAGGCAAAGAGGCCTCCCCGGCGGACGGAGAAGGAAATCCCATCAACAGCAGTAAAGCCTTCATAGGTTTTGACTAGATTTTCAACTTCCCTGATGTTGTCTTTTGATCCATGGAGAAGAGAGTTCCCATGGGAATGAATGTTCAGAAAGTTCATTGTCATTTACTACCTTTCGGAAGAGAGAGGGCCTTCTTGTCCGTATCCTTGCCTTTTTTCTTGCTGACGAGGGAAAGGTTCTTCTGTATCAGACGGAAAAAGGCAAAGATGGAATCATGCCTAATCTTCTTTTCTTCTTTTTTCTGTTTCCGATACTGGAAATAGAACTTCCTCCTGAAACCGGTCGGACTTTGGATAATCTGCCCAGGTTCCTTAATGCCGGTCGCCTCGAGGGTATTTAAAATTCCGTCAATCAGCATTTTCTTATCACTTGGCGTCCTCAAAACGGTATCCAGTAATTCGTTTGCGCTTTTTGCAATAACGACAGAAAGAGTATCAAGCTGGCTTACCGTATCTAGCCGATAAAGGCAGTTAGGATCAAGATGCCAGTTGCAGATATCATGCTGGTTTATGATATCGTTTTTCGGATAGGATTTGACAATATGAGTAATTCTCTCATGCAGAAGCAGAGTTCCCACGATATCAAACTGAGGGACAATATGGATGATCTTAGGCTGGATTCTCCTATGCCCCTCTAAATCATAGGTTTCTCTGACAAGACCAGGTCCATCATCACTATAAATAGAAATAATCCGTTTAGATTCATCTAATGAAAGCATGGAAGAAGCATAGACTGCAAGATTCCCTCCCTTAGAATGTCCAAGGACATAGAAGCGGCAGTCTGGGAAAGACTGCCTTTCCTTTTTCAGAAACTTTTCAGCAGCCACCTGTCCGGGAAGAGAAGGATAGATAGCCAAGGACAGACTCTCTTTCCAGCCGAGGAAGGAATTATCCGTTCCCCGGAAGCAGACGGCCATCGTTTTCTCGTCAAGACGCAAGGATATGGCACCGAACTGGGTGAAATCCTTTTGGGAGAGCTCATAGCCAAAGGCAGTCCTCTTTGAGGAAGAAAAACGGGAAGAATTCACTAGGGCAGCAGCAACGACAAGCTGCTTTTTGCTCCAATCCGGATCATGATAAAGAAGATAGTCAGGACGGAGCCAGCCAAGAAAAGCGCAAAGGGCATCTTTCAAAGAAATCGGAGTAAAATCCAGATTCGGTTTAAGGAAGTTTTCCCAGGGGATATAGGCCAGGCAGGCTAGAACAAGATTATCGGCAACATTAAAAGGGAGCTCCTCAAAAGATGTGTTTCCGTAAGCATAGAGATAATCCCAGATGTTTGGAAAGTCTTTTTCGAGGAAGCTCCGCTCAGCCATGTCTATTTCCGTTTAAGGGTAGGGAAGAGAAGGACGTCACGGATAGAATCGGTCTCAGCAAAGAACCTGCAGAGACGGTCGATTCCGTATCCGATGCCGCCTGCCGGCGGCCTACCGTACTCAAGGGCCTCACAGAAGTCAGTGTCGACTTCGCAGGCTTCATCGTTTCCCTTCTTCTTTTCCTCGACCTGTTCCTCAAAGCGAGCACGCTGGTCGATAGGGTCGTTTAGTTCAGTAAAGGCATTGCACCTCTCATGGGTGGAAATATACCTTTCAAAACGTTGGGTGAAGCGTGGGTCATTGGGATCTTTTTTCGCCAAAGGAGAAATATCCACAGGATGCTGACAGACAAAGGTCGGCTGGACAAGATCGGCTTCGCAGAATTTTTCGAAGAAGGCATTGAGGATATGGCCCCATAAGAAGTGGGGTTCGACTTCGACATTGTACTTCTTGGCTAATTCTTTTGCTTCGTCAAGAGTCTTGACCTGATAAAAGTCAACACCGATTTTTTCCTTGATGGCACCGGCCATGGTGACTTTCTTGAACGGCTTAGAAAGATCGATATCGTATCCAAGCCACTTGAACTGTTCCTTGCCGACGATTTCCTTTCCAAGATAGTGGAAGAGGTCTTCTGTCCTCTGCCTCCTGTCATCAAGGTTTCCGTAGGCCTGATAGGCTTCCCTGGAAGTAAACTCCGGATTGTGGGTGGAATCGACACCTTCGTTACGGAAGTTGCGTCCGATTTCATAGACGCGTTCCCTTCCACCGACAAGAAGACGCTTTAACTCAAGCTCAGTGGCAATACGGAGATAGAAGTCGGAGTCGAGGGCATTGTAATGGGTGACAAACGGCTTAGCGTTAGCGCCGCCTAAAATCGGCTGAAGAATCGGAGTCTCGACTTCGACAAAACCGCGGCTGTCCCTGAAGCGACGGATGCCGGAAACAATCTTCGGACGCCTAAAAGCAATCCGGCGACTGTCCTCGTTGACGATAAGGTCGACATAACGATGACGGCGGCGGTCTTCCGGATCAGTGAGGCCATGGAATTTATCCGGTAAAGGACGGAGAGCCTTGACTAAGTGGGTATACTTCGTTGCCCGGATAGTGATTTCCCCGGTCTTCGTCTTCCTCCTGACGCCATCGACTCCGCAGATGTCGCCTAAATCAGCCCTTTTGAAAAGCTTATAATTCTCTTCACCGACAACATCCTGACGGATATAGGCCTGGATTCTCCCTGTCTTATCCTGCAGGGTGATAAAAGAGGCCTTGCCCCTCTTCCGAAGAAGGACGATACGTCCGGCGATAGAGACATGGCTGTCTTCTTTCACCTCTTCGGGGGCAAGCCCTTCATAGTCCTTTTTTAGCTGTGCAGCAGAAGAGGAAACTTCGAACTTATGTCCGAAGGGGTCAATTCCCCTCTGCCGATAAAGGTCGAGTTTCTCCCGACGGTGCCTTTCCTGGTCATTAAGCTGCTTTTCGTAAGCCTCTTTTTCTTTAGCTTCATTGTTGCTTGGATTTGCCATACTATCTCTGTCCTTTCTTTATAGAAGTAGTTACCTATATATATTTAATATTATAACGACAGAGATAGGGAAAAACTAGATAACGGAAAGCAGGGACGGTCAAGCCCTGCAGTGAGATAGTTTATTTCTCTTCGCCAGGTGGGACCACGGATAGAAAGTCCCGGATAGAATCATCGAAATTGATGACAAAGTAAGTCTTCTTTCCAAACCGGCCATCGACATTTCTGTCTAGATATTCCGTCAGTGCCTTTCGGCCTTCGTCGTTATCGATTTCGTTCGGCCTGACCACATCGAAAACAAGGTTGACAAATTTCTCGGCCGAAACAATACGGAAGTCATGCCTACGGATAGGATAGCGATATTTCTGCAGTGCCTCTTCCACCGCTTTGTGGTATTTGTCGGTTTCCGGATCATGGACCATCACCGGATCCCTATGAATCGTAAGATAGATCCCCCTGTTTTTCTGAACCTCCCGTTCGATATCATCAATCCTTTCATGGCTCTTCCTGACCGGAACAGAGGCATCAACCTCAACATGGATAACCGCGAAGATAACTTTTCCATAGCAATGCCTGGTCAAATCATGGACACCTAAGGCACCTTTATGGGCAAGAATCCTATTGACCATCTTCTCAATCACATCCTTCCCCGGTTCCTCGCCAAGAAGAAGTCCAGTGGCCGCCTTCCTTATGCCAATTCCAGATATGATAATCAAAACGGCAACAGCAAGGGTAAAGAAACAATCGACATTGTATGAAGTAAACCAGGTAACCAAAACCCCGGCGATAACAGTCAAAGTCGAAATGCTGTCGTTCCGTGAATCCTTGGACAGGGCTTTAAGCTGAAGGGAATTAATCCTCTTTCCGAGAGAGTGGTAGAGCCATGACTGGGAGAGCTTTATGATAATCGCTAAGATAAGAATCGATAAGGTGGCAGTCAGCTTTGCCCTATCCTTGCTTCCGTCCGACTTCAAAAAGGTTTTGTCGACTGTCGGCTTTCCTGTATTCCTTAATGTCTTAACAAAATCGATGCCGTCGACAATACTCTGATACGCCATAAGAACACCGAGTGCGATGATGACGCAGGAGATGATTAGGGAAATAATGTATTCCCTTCTTTGATGTCCGAAAGGATGTTCCTTGTCCGCTTTTTTGGCAGACACCTTAAATCCGAAAATCGAGAGGAAGTTATTGCCAAAGTCAGATAAGTTGTTGATAGCATCGGCCAGAATGGATGTCCTTTTCCTAAATACACCGATAATGATTTTCGCCAGGAAGAGGACAAAATTGGTAATCAGTCCGAAAAAGGAACCGACCAGTCCGTATTTTTCCCGTACATCCTCTCTGTCTGTCCTTTTATAATCTTTAACAAAAAGCCGTAATAATAATTTTGTCATCTTAGGCGCTCCGTTCTTCGTCTACCCTAAATAGGATACTTCAATAGAGATACTTTAGAATAGGCTAACTTATCAGCAAAAAGCGGTATTTGGCTAGGTTTTGGATGGAATAAACAGAACGGATAAAGGGGAGCTAAAGTTCCTTGGAAGTTCACACTGAAAACCGCTTAATTTCATACTATAATAATAAACATATGGATACCAAAGCTTTAAACCGCGCTCAGTTCCTTTTAAGGAACCAAGAGCTGCTCACCGCTTATGCAAGGAGGCTGAAGTCCCTCTCCTTCACTCTAGCCCTAAAAGATATCGAGGAGGGAAAGGATGGTCTTTCTCCTGAAGAGAGAAGGTCAGATGAAAACGAGGAAAGGATGTATCGTGTTGCCGACCAGTTCAACACCATCCTTCCGCGCAGGGAAGACTCAAGTGCCAGGAAAGATCTGCTCTTAAGCAGCGAAATCTTTACGGAGAGCAATGCCGACGATATTCTTACTATTTTGTCCTACAAAAGGGAGCAGAAGGATATCTTCAATTCTCCCTTTGCTCCAAGGGATCTCTCTATAGCGACAAGGAGGGACGGTTATATCGAATTCCTCGTCCGTCTTCTTTCCTGCTACCGGGTCAAAGCAAGGATAGACTCTATCCAGGAGGGAATACTTGAATACGGAGTAGAGCCGGTGGTCGTCCCAGACAACGAATATCCTCTTTCCGTCCTGGATAAAATATACGATAGGACCGAGGAAGAGAGGCGAAAAGAAATCAACATTTATCTAAATGCAGAAGACGTTGACGAAGACGAGGAAGACGGCTTAAACAAAGCAGCCAAATTAGACATCAAAGCAATCCTTGCTTATTTTGCCAAAATAGAAAAGGAGACAGAAAGAAAATGAACGAAACCAATTTGCCGAACATCGGAACCCCTAGCGAGGCTCTGGAAAAGAGGAAGGAAGGATATAAGCAGTTCCTCGATACTGCAGCCAAATTCAGGACCATTGCCGACTACTATACCGACGAAAAGAACACCGGACAGGATCTAAGCCCGGAATTCACCAAAAACTTCGTCTTCAACAGACAGAAGATTGAGACTTTATCGGATGACGATTTAATCGCATCCCTTGAATCCTATACTCTTCTTGAGCTCAGCTACTTTGATGACGTCAAAGACAATCTTAAGGATTATCATCGCCTGGTCGAGCAGGGACCGGATGAAAGCGCCACGCCTTATGATCAGGCATGCGATTATCTGGCCGTAAGAGATACGTTCACGGATATCGACGATACGTTATATGACGTCTGCCGGGCTAGGATGTTTGACCGTTCCGCAGCCACCAATCAGGGAGACCCGGATTACGATCTTGTCGCTAAACAGGAACAGGAAATAAAGCAATAAGACAAAAGCCAGCTTCTCCTAGAAAAAGAGGCTGGCTTTTCGTTTGCCATAATCATCAATGAGCAGTTTTCCTGTCGTCTCCTTATAGACTAATCTTTCTTTCGACTCTTCTTCTCATATTTTTCATAATCAAACTCTTTGTCCCATTTATAATTGGGATTCTTCCCGATTCTCTTTTTGTACATTTCCCGGCATTGGAGGATGGTGTGTCCATGGTTAGCCATGGACACCTCATCCACTTCCTCGTTGCTCCTGCAGTCGTCCTCCCATCCGCAGTAGGGACAGATGTCGTGGCTGTCGAAGTCCTCGAACGTGTATTTCCCGCAGACAGGACAGGGGTGTGGGCCTCTCTCATATTTTAGAAGCCTGTACTGGTAGTTTGGGTTCTCCTTGATTTTTTGCTGATACTCAACTTTCAGCTCGTTGATGCTCAGGAGATTATCCCCTCCTTTTTTGTCGTGGTCGAGGTACTGGTCGGCGTAAAAGTGCCAACTGCAGTAAGGGCAGCAGACCCCTTCTTCACTCGTCTTAAACTTATATTTCCCACATACGGGACAGTCGACATATTCCGGAAGTTTCATCCTTTCTTCTCCTTGTTTTTGTTATTGTTAAAGGCCTTCATCGAACCTATGTTGTAGTATGTAATTACATATCCTCTTTTGTCAATGATAGCATATTCTCCGGTCTTCCGGGAATACTTGTGGGTACTCCCTCTCTTATCGATGAACACGGCCATCTCCGGTCCGAGCTTGTTGGCGAATCTTACCGCTCTTCCCGCATACTGCTCGATTCTCTTCATTCCCTTGCCGTGCTCCCGGAAATGGCGCCTGCCGGTAAATCCGTTGAACTTCTTGGCGTAGGCAAATCCGACCTTCTTCGCATACTTCGTCCCGCCGTAGAGATTCGATCTTCCCTTGCTAGACATGTTTTCTCCTTCTACGGTTCTTATTTATCCATGGTTCAAAGACATAGAATGGGGTGTCTGGAAAAGACTGCCGAACACTCTCGGGAAGAGGGCCGTAAACGACAATCCCCGTCGGGTTCAGCTCTTCGACAATCCGTTCGACAAAGCAATAGATTTCGGCTTCTTTCGCCTTAGAAGCGACAAAGCCGTGCGTCCCTATGGAAACAAGGGTTCTCCGAGGCAAAGCAGAAAAATAGTCGTCATTTATCTCATCCACCCCTTCCCGTACATTAATGATGCCCTTAACCCCATGAGAAAGATAATAGTAAGCAAGAGAAAGGTTATCGTTCCTCTGTGCTTTCTGTTTGATAAGGGGCATATCGGAATGAATAGAGAAGTCCGGAGTGATGATACCCGCCGCCTTTTTGAATATCGGCAGGAATCTGGCCGGATTTTTCCGTACCTTTTCAAATTCTTCATCCGGTTCATAGAAACAAATATAGGTCTTTGAAATATCCCTTTTCGATGTAATCTTGTCCAGAGGAATAATCTCTTTGGGAATCTCTGTAGAAATCATGCAAGAAGGAATAATCGGATACTCTTCCGCATCGGTGAATTCTGCTCCTTCCACCAAGAAGGCTTGAAAGCAATCCCGTATCGGCTTAGTTTTGTCCATTTTTTCTCCTTTCTTCATTTGCAGGCGAAACATAAAGAACGTAATAGAAACTGAACATACAAAGTCTTCATTTCTATCATGTCGGATAGTAGGAGTTAATAATCTTTTAGCCATCGTCTTTTTTCTTTTCTACCATTTTCCTCTCCTCTCATAGTTTTTTTACTTTTGAAATCTTTGGAAAAGCTAAGATTTCTGAAACCATATTATCCTTTTTTCAATCTTTGCTCAACGAGTGCTTCTTGGCGTGTTTTCTACCTCCTTTCCTTTTTCCCGGAAGCAGAATACAATTTCGGATATTTGCGTTCGAAAAAATTTTTTCTGAGAACAAAAAACAGACAAAAAGGGAAAGCCGACTGGCTTTCCCTACGATGCCTGCTTTTCTATTTCCTTGTCGAAAGAATGACTCTTTTTAAATGATTTCCGCTAATGACGTCTTTCCGGATAGGCATCACATTTTCTACCCTTCTTTGGTAATCATAACAGTCAAGCTGACTTAGCCTAAAGGGGATTTCCTTAAGAGAGGAGACGGCAATACCGATTCCTTTCTTAATGACGAAGGAAGAAAGCGCACCGTCCTTCCAGACAATGACCGGTTTCCCGCTCGCCCTATATAGTCCGAACTTATGGGAAGAATTGATCCGAAGGTATCTTCCGAAGTTTCCGCTACAGGTCTTCCCGCTTTTTCCGTCCCAGACAAGTCCGAAGCGTCCGTTAAGAACCGAAACCAGTTCCTCCGGATTGTATTCTCCACAAAAGGTCCCTTTGTAATTCATCTGGTATCCCTTTCCGTAAAGGTTAAATCCGGAAGCGGAAAGGAAGGAGGGAATCTGGGAAAGAAAACTCGATTTGGCTAAGTTCCCGGCAAAGCAGATTAAGGCTTGCTTATGGTAATTCGGTTGATCTGGACAAAGGTAGTCCCAGTAGTCATAGTTGACGCTTTTTACTTTCTTGGAAACATTGAGCTGATGATAAAGGACATCATCCCTTTCCGGCGAGGCGGAAATCCTATAGTCTCCCCTGTCCAGACATGAGGAATCGCTCCAGTTCCTGATCGGATTGCGGAAGCGGACACCGTCCAAGTCATGAAGAAAAAAGACAACCTTCCTTCCCTTGCCCTTGGCATAGGAAACAATCTTGCTGTAGCCTGCAAACTTCACGGCAAAAGGGAAATCAAGGAAAAGATAGTCCCCTTTGCTACACTTCTTTTCTATCGCCTGAAGCAGAGACTTGACGTATCCGCCCAAGGTATCCCTGTTTGAAGCAAAGTACTTAATCTTTTCGTCGTTGAGAACCACGATGTCATCCTTCAATGCCGTAAAACCTAAAGACTCATAGATGGCATGGAGGTCTTCCCGTGACTTATTCAGGGCATTAAAGCCGATATTGGTGACATGAAAATCAGGAATGTAAAAAGCTTTCATCCTATTCTTTATTATTGTCCAGATAGAACTTCTTGCAGTTGTTATAGATTTTCTTTAAAGAGGGGTACCTCTTTAAATATACACTATGATAAAGCCGGTCATAAAGAGCATGGTTGGAAGAATTCGGCTGAATGATTTTTCCTTCCTTGACCCTGCTTTTCACCGCATCCTTAGGAGAAGAAAAGATACCTGCGGAGACAAAGCCAGCCCTTGCACCGCCTAGGGAGCAGGACTCCGGGGTGGGAGAAATATGGCATTCAAGTCCAAAGACGTCGGCGATAATCTGTGCAACAATTTCGTTTGATGATCCTCCGCCAGAGAGAACGATATAGTCCGGCTTGCGATGAGTCTTCTTCCTGATTTCATCGAGTCCCTCTTTCAAGGCAAAGGCAATGCCTTCATAGATGGCGCGGAGAAGATGAAAACGGGTATGGACGGCAGAAAAGCCGACAATAGATCCCTTGGCATTAGGGCGCTTAAGTCCAGGACCCCAATACGGCTGCAGAACAAGGCCATCCGAACCGGCCGGAATCTTATTTACCCTCCTGTCCAGGTAGTCTTCCACCGACCTATTCAGCTCTTTAGCCTTGGAAACATCATTGTCTCCGAAGTTATCCAAATACCAGCGGATCATCCATAATCCACGGTAAATCTGAACCTCCAAATCATAGCCACCTTTATAAGGAGTTATATAGGATGGCAGGAATCGTTCCGGTTCCGCATATTTCGAATCGACAACATCTATCGTGCAGGCAGTCCCTAGGGAAATCGATGCGGTTGTCTTGTCCCTGCATCCGTTTCCGAAGGTCTCACAGGACTTATCGCTTCCACAGGCAAAGACTTTCGTACCCTCCGGGATATGGGATTTACGGGAAAACTCTTCCGTCACCTTGCCGATCAGGGAGGATGGCTTAGTCAGAGGAACAAGGGCGGAATAGGGTATGCCGAAAACGCTCTGCTTCGGATGCCATTTTCCATACCATTTTCCGGTCTTGAAGTTGATTGGATAATGTCCGATCGTGTCGGCGGTCGAGCAGATGAGGTTACCGGTTATCCGGTAATTGAAATAGGCACCGAGAGGAGCATAGTACTTCCTCTTTGCCCAATTGACTTTTTCGTGGCTTTTAACCCAATGCGTGGCTGTACGCTCGGAGTTATAGATGACGGTGTCCTTCCTTCCGATAAGGCGGAAGAGAATCCGTTCATAGAATCTGAGGTTCTTCTCGTGAAGGCGTTCCACCCGCTGGTCAAGCCAAAGGATGCAGGGGCGGATAGGAGACTTGTCCTTATCAAGAAGGACGGCCGTATCCCGGAAAGGGACAACGGTCCTTCCGAGAACGCTCTGCCTAAGATCGTGGTTTTCTCCCTCAAGCTGCCTAGTCGCCTTTGCCAGCCTATCAAGATAAAAATCGGCGTCCTGTTCGGCAAATCCCGAAGAAGGAGAAAGGTAGGGAACATCGTACTTCTGCTTGGAGAAGGCAAGGGTTTCCCCCTTCCGATTTATAATTGAAGCACGGAGAGATTGCGTGCCGACATCAATAACAAGCCTGTTTTCTTTTTCCATAATGTAGACCGCTTCCTTATTGGAAAATTATATCATTCCTTTGCCGTAAATATCTTTTGTTTACCGGACGGTTTCCCTGTTCTTTCTTGCCAACAGGGAAGAAAACGATATAATTCATACTTATGGATTGGTTGAATATCTGCCTTGTTTCCGTTTCCATGGCTACGGATTCAAGGACTGTCTCAGCGACAGACGGACTGCTCGAACCGAAAAGGAAAGCCGGAAAAAGGATACTGATTTCTTTGATCAGGGCATCCTTTCAGTTTCTTAGGCCATTAATCGCCTATTGCATCGGATACCCTTTTCAGGAACAGCTGGAAAAATATGTGCCCTGGATTGGCTTTACCCTTCTCCTTCTTCTTGGGTTGAAATCCATCGTCGAATGGAGGACGGAGAGAAAGAAGGGTGAGGACAGAGCAGAGAAAGAGGAAGAAAAGGAAGAAGGAAAGAAATTGGGGGTAGGGACCCTGCTTTATCAGGGGTTAGCCACATCCATCGATGCCCTTTGTATCGGATTTGTCTATCTTGACCAGACCATTCCGACTGCCCTTCTCATTTTCGGAATCATCGGAACCTGCACCTTTATTCTCTGTCTCCCCTGCCTATTTTTGGGAAAGAAGGTCGGAAAATTCCTCTTTAAATGGGCTGATCTGATTGTCGGAGTCATCTTCATCCTGGCCGGAACAAAGATCCTTTTGGAAAACAGGATTCCGGTCTGGACACAGAGTGTAAGCTTTTTATGCCTTGGACTGATTTGATTTTTTTGCGCTCTGTTACACCCATAAAGTCTAAGCGAGGAGCATTATCCTCCTATTTTTCGTAGAAAAGGATTGAATTTACAAATCGCCGTGATACAATACCCTATGGCTAATTGTGAACTACACCCCGGTAAGGTTACAGTTTGCTTAATGATCATAGAAAGGTACAAATAGAAAATGCAGCGTCAAACTACTATTTACAAGAAGAGCGACGTCGCCAAGAAATGGTACGTCGTTGATGCTTCAAACAAGCCCCTTGGTCGGTTAGCCTCCGAAATCGCGATTATCCTGAGGGGAAAGAATAAGCCTCAGTATACTCCGAATTTCGATTGTGGCGATTTCGTCATCGTCACAAATTGCGCCAAGGTCGCATTAACGGGCAACAAGCTCACCAAGAAGAGGTATTACGACAACAAGTCGCAGACCTATGGTGGACTTCGCGTTCGTTCCGCCAAGGTCAGGAAGGAATCCTATCCCACGGAAATGGTTCGCCGTGCAGTGTGGGGAAGGCTTCCTAAGGGATCTCTCGGCAAGGAAAGGATCGGCAAGTTATTCACTTATGCCGGACCGGAACATGACCGCAGGCACAACAAGCCGATCGAAGTCGAGCTGACTGAGAAGAAGGAGAAGTAAAAACAATGGCTATCGCAAAAACTGAAAAGCTGATTTATGCAGCTGTCGGCCGTCGTAAGTCTTCTGTCGCCCGGGTCTTCTTAACCCCTGGCAAAGGCGAAGTCATCGTCAATGGTCACAAGATCAACGAATACTTCCCGCACGACACGTTAATCAGGGATGCCAGGCAACCGTTCGCGGTCACTGGTACTTCTGACAAGTACGATGTCAAGGCCAACATTGTTGGTGGTGGCTATTCTGGCCAGACCGGCGCACTCCGTTTAGGAATTGCCCGTGCCTTAGTCAAAGCCAACGACACTTACAAGCCGCTTCTTCGCGCCAAGGGACTCATCACTGTTGATTCCCGTGTCGTCGAACGTAAGAAGTACGGTCTCCGTAAGGCCCGTAAGGACAAACAGTTCTCTAAGCGTTAATCCGCTTATTCGACTGCTCATCAGCCAAACTCAAAAAAGAGCCTCCCTTCAACAAGGAGGCTTTTTTGATGCTGTTCTCTTACCCTTTAGCTTCTATTTGGCGTATTTTTCCGTATCCAGACTTGGATAGATAGATGGATTCAGGATACTTCCCTATTGTCGTATCTTTAAGTCGGACTTGTCGTGCAGAAGCAAACCCGTACCCTCAATCTCTCGCTTACCAAAGACAGTTCTCTTTGCAAAGGAACATGCCTTATCCATTTCCTTATGTTCCATGTTAAAGCATAGGGAGAGCGGCACAATTAACCGTTGTCTCTTCCCTTGCCAAAGAAAATACAAGCGCAGCAAGTTATTTTTTAAGAATAGACAAAGACTGTAAAGTGACAAAGATGACCGTCAGAATAAAAGGGTCAGTTACCTTATTTCTTTTTGCCAGAAAACTTACGGATATAGAAGAGAACGATTCCGAATCCGATTAAAGCCACGAAAATGCTGCCTGGAATCTCATTAACAAGGAAGGAGGAAAATCCATCCCAATACCGACACCTAATTGCAAGAACAACTGCAAGAACAAGTGAAATTGCGATTTCCATTTTTATGCCTCATAATATATCGGATTCTGCGTAACCGCATATCGTCGATGCATCATCCAACTGCTGTTTAGACCTAGCCCGAAGCAACCATTCTTCGCCGAAAAAGTTAGCGAAACGGAGCCTTGGATATTTCGTTCCAGATGGTCATGGATTGCATAAACATTGAAATTCTGGGACTGATTAGGATATTGAAGGCTAGCATCAAAAGACAAATGAAACTGAACATCGGTATATTTATATTCGGTCTGAACAATTACTTTATTATTAGGTAAATCATAAAGAAATCCAGTCCCATTTGTTCTGTCATCTGCAGCCATGGTTATCTTATCTGACGAAATAGGATGATTCTCGTTCTTCGTCTGCACACTGACATGATTCTTATTTGAGACAGACACTTTGCATATGTCAGTTACATAACCAAAGACCGTGCTATAGACCGGTACCACCCCATCCGCACAGATACTGAAAGAATCCGTGCCTCTGCAAAATGGCATCTTATCCCATTTGGAAGTTGCATAGAAATGGTATTTTGCTTTCGATACCTCCGAGACGAGCAGATTGATTGTAATGTAGTTGTCTTTGAAATCAGCAGAAGTATCATCAGATAATGTGCTGATGTCGGAAGAGGACGGGTCATCTTCCTGCGGATAGGTAACCGTATAGGCCGATAAACTCTTCGAATTCCGAATTGCATTGACCGTACTCTCATCCATTAACCGAATGTCTTCATCGGAGAAGCCATGTTCCTTAAGATAATCGAGATGATCTATACCTAAAGAACTATAACTCCTTCCAAGTAAAGAACTGCATACGAGCAACGTCGACAATAGCATCTTTAGCCTCCTCGAGTTTGCTATGGCAAACTTTTTATTATAGTAGTCCTTTGTTATTTTGCTGTCAATACGTGGATTTGGGGTATCGAGTCTCCGTATCCATTTAAAGTACAAAGATATATTCATATCTCAGCAATTTACTTCTTTTCCAAACATGCTGATTCTGCCAATAGAAGGGTTCCACAAATGAAAAAGAATATTTTTCGGCAAGGTAGATTTCTAAAAGACATATGGCTGCCGAATATAAATATTCATTTTGCTCCTAAGACCATTTTTTCTTAAACACAAAGCCGGCCGGCTTAGAGAACAAACGTTTTCCATACCTTGTTGCCATTAATTCTATAACTAAGATATCTATATTTTCGTTTTTCTTTTTGCTAGAATAAGCCTGATACTTAATTAAGGAGTAATCACAATGCGAAAGAAAGTATTCAGCCTAGTTGTTCTAACTGCCCTCTTCCTGTCTGGATGTAAAGGAGGAAAAGAGTCAAACACTAGTAATCCGACTCCTTCGGAAAGCGAACACGTCCCTGTCTCTCCCTCTGAAAAGCCAAGGCCGAGCGAAAGTACAAGCAGTGGAGGAAACCAGAGCCAGTCTTCTGCCTCAGAATCAACATCGACCGACGTTTATTCCGGGTGGTCGAAGGAAATCCGTGAATATCTTAATCTCTATCTTAATGGACAAACCGTTCCTTATGTGAACCTAGGAAAAGCGTCTCTGATTTCCTACGAGAGGATTGCACCTAATTTTGATAACAACTATGATGACTATCATATCGAACTTGACGGAACTGTTGACTACACCGATACGCTGAAGAACAAATTTGCGGCAGACTATACAAGCGCCGGCTATCAGGTCAGCGATGTCGGCACCAAGAAATATGCCAAGAAGGAAGATAGTCATCTTACGGTTACCTTAGAGGCCTCCGATAATGGCGGGGTCGCCCTAAGGAAAATCTATTACGATGAGCCTTATGATAAGAGCAAGTTCGTCTCCTACCCAAGTGAGATTGATTCCGTACTTGACTCTGTCTTTGGAACCCATAAGGCCGATATCCCGGTAATCTATCTTGGTACTTCCGCACCGGATTATAAGGATGGAGGATCCAGACTAGGGAAGTCCCTTATTCTTACGGGCCGTAAGTGGAATAGTGCGGTTCTTACCGATGCGAAAGATGTCCTAGCCAGCAAAGGCTTCACAACTTCAGACACCGATGAAGACACAGTCAACGGAAGTCTTACCTTCTCCGATGGCTATCAGCTCGTTGTGACTATCGAAAAAATCACTCCGGCCGAAAGTAAGATTCCGGCCTATCCGCAAAGGACTATCCTTAGGAAGGAACCTTATAACCCTTCTACGTTCACGGCATGGCCGAGTGATATTGCCGACCTGCTTAGTGACTATTATGGCGGACATACGCTCCCTCTCTTCTATCTAGGAACAGACTCTCCGAGTGTCACTGACACAGATGACGACTCAAGGGAGGAGTTTGATGTGGAAGGCGGAGCATGGGACGACCGGGTCCGGGACAATGCCTTAAACGTTCTTAAAAATGCCGGCTATGTGGAAGACAAAGACGAAGAGGAAAGTAGTGGCTACGTAATGTCCTTGTCAGGACAAAGACCGAAGACGGGGATAAACTGAAAATCGTCCTCTATAAAAACTACGATGGCATCGTTTCCGTCGAAGTCCACTGCACTCTAGCCTTCGGTGATCCTACTTCGGTCACGGAATATAGTCAGGATGTCAAGAGTGCCTTTATCAGCAAGTGTGGCGGAAGGATTCCTCCGTTTGTCTATCTTGGAAAGAGAAGGACGGTGGACGGACAAGGCGACAACTATGTTGAACTAAAGGGCGGAACCTATAAGGAAACGGCACGCACCAATGCTTTAAATGTCCTTCAGAATCTTAACTATACAGAAGACACAGAAGCAGAAGAAGACTCTTCGGATGACAATGTCCTTGTCAGGGTCTCTCCAAGGGATGAGAAAACATCCACGAAATGGAACTTCACCTTTTATAGTTATGATGACAAAATCTACGGAAAATGGGAACTGATCCAAAGCTATAATCCAAACGATACGTCTACTTCCTATCCTCAGGATGTCCTTGATAACATTGCCAAGAACCTAAACGGAATCGATCTTCCTTATGTCTATCTTGGCACAGGAGTACCTTCTGCAACATGGAATAGCTATTCCTCCGATGTTGTCATCACCGGCGGAAGGTGGGATGACGCCATCGTCACTAAGGCAAAAGAAGCCTATACGACTAAGGGTTGGACAGAAGTAGCCGGAGCAAAGAGTGATGACGTTTCCTTTATCAGGCACGACAAAGCAAAAGGCTTCTATTATTCCCGAATCTATAAGAATGCCGGGACTCCGATTGTCGATGTCTTCTATCTCCCGTGGAAAACGGAGACTGCCTATTCTTCCGGCATCTCTGCACAGATTAAGAGCTGGTTCTACGACAAGACTGAGGTTCCTTATGTCTACCTTGGCGAGGATAGTCAACTGAGCCTAGACAGTAAGGACGGAAGCGTGACTCTTACCGGCAGTATTCCTAGTCGCACTGCGCTAAAGTACCTCTTCAAGACTGCCTACTCGGAAAAAGGCTGGACGGTCACGGAAACAGATGGTGACCTTATCGCTACAAAGGAAGCCGATGGATATTCGTTCAAGGTCACTCTGGATGAAGCGTACAACTCCGAGAGTGTGAAAGTGGCACGCCTCACTTTCGACGCAAAGGCACCTTATAATCCCTCTGAAAAGAATGCGGATTACACCGATGACGAAAAGAAGACTATCCATGCCGCGTTGAATAACAACGATATTCCTAGGCTCTATCTTGGCGGAAAGAACTATACTCTCGAAACCGGAACGACGATAGGCACCTGGTCCAAGGGAATCACAATCTACGGTGGCGATTATGATAGCAAAGTCCTCAGCGACAACAAGAAGACGCTGGAAGATAGCGGCTTCACCGTCTATGTTACAAGAGAAGGGGAAAGGAACCACTTTGGTGCAGGCAATACTAGCTTTGCTTCCCTTCAGGGATATAAGCCTCTTGGCTCTTCGGCCGCTGACGGCTATCTCCGTTTCCTCCTTACCAAGGACGAGGACAGCGGAAAGGCTGTCGCCATCTTCTTCTATGATGATGCGACTGTTTTGGATAATACCGGAACCGGTAAGGACAAGTGGAATAAAAACACGAAGTATGTCGGATATAGGACAAATGGGCTTGGCGGAACGATCCTTCCTTACATTGACTTTGCGACGGACGATGTAGCGAGGACTCAATCCGTTGATGGAGATGAAAATCCTATCGGCATCCAGATCAACGCCACTTATTCCAATGTCGGGGAAGTTTCCCATCAGGCCGTGGCAAGGAACGTCTATAATCAGCTAAAGACTGCTGATCCGACGATTGCCATTACTTCCTACGACTTCTCCTATGATAACTACGGAAGGTCATTAGAATTTGTCGGAACGGCAAAAGACGGAAACAAGATCACCTATACTCTTACCTGTGCAAAGAATTCGGTCATTCTACGAGCCGTATATTCCGAAGCTTTCAAGGTAGGAGAGGCGACTAGTTGGAGCGAGGACATCCAGAATGCAAGGAAGAAGCAGCTTAATCAGAACCTTGTTCCTTACTTCTCCTTAGGAACCGATAGCATCACTATCGACGACAGCAGGGAAGGAACCTTAGTCCTGAAAGGAAAGACTTGGGATAAGAAAGTCCTTGATCTCTGCTCTGCTGCCTTGGCCAAGGAAACAGGCTGGAACTACTCCGATGACGGAGAAAGCAGGCTTCTTGCCAAGAAGGTAAGGGAAAACGGAACCATCTATCTCCGCTTAGAGAAGAAGGATAATTCTCCCTGCCTCACTATCCGTTACGTAGCAAAGTAGATCCATCGTTTCCATATTCTTCTAAGGGCTGCAGAAACCTAGGCAAACTCTAGGCCTGCAGCCCTTTTTCCGTGAGCCGATTCTGCTTTATCCAAATACGACTAATTTTAATCAAGGACAAGAAGAAAAAAGATTTTCCGGAAAACGAAGAGAGGAGAAAAAACAGGATTGGCTATGCTTTCCGTCTCTGCAGCCGTTTCCTGTCTAGATTTTTTAACCGATGAATAGCCGTTATCCTTCGCTTTTAAGCCATTTCAAAACCATCTGCCAGACAAACCGGAATACAAAAATTCGTGTGCATCATACTGACCGTTTAAAATCGACTACCGATTATAGGCAAAATAATACAATCATTTTTCCTGTTTTTTGTCCTCTCCCTTATTTCTTCTTAGAAAATCTGCGAATGTAGTAGAGAACGACTCCGAACAGGATGAAACAAATAAAGAACTGAACTGAACGACCTGGTCCGATAGGAATCCCCAAAACCAGTCCCAATAGTTTCCGATAATCAAGGAAAGAACGACAATAGCAACAAAAATGAGAATTTCCATATTGTTTATGCCTCGTAATGAATTTGGATTTTTGTTACTAAGTATTTCCGGCGTGTCCTGACGCCTGTCTTCAGTCCGAGCCCGAAGCAAGCCCCGTTTGTCGAAAAGACGAGAGATGGGTTAAACGAAAAAGCAAGTTCACGATGGTCATGGATAGCAAACACATTAAAGTTTTGAGATTGATCAGGATACTGAAGCATAACGCCAAAAGACAAATGAAATTGAAAATCAGAATCCTTATATTCAGTCTAAACGATAGTCATATCATCCGGAAGATCATATCGATAACTTATTCCTGAGGTATTCTGTTCAGAGACAGGTGTAAGACTTTGGGAAGAGCTGTCAATAGTTCAGTAACGAGTCCGGAAGTCAGAGCGGAACAAGGAATGCCTAATAGTGCACTACAAATAAGAATAGGCGCTAGCATATTCGCCGCCTCTTAGTTTATTTTGATTAACGTGATATTATAACTTTAGTTTCAACACTATTTGTTTTTCTTACAAATCAACTCTTCAATATATCTGCTTATTTTCAGGAAATCATTTTTGTTTCTTGCTCCAGACATTTAGAAAAGGACTTTTTTACTGACACACAAAAAGCCGGCATTTCTTCCGGCTTTTCCTCTGTACTTATCGATTTTCCCGGAAATAGGATAATCCAAGGGATTCCGGAGGTTGGTTTTCCTTTTTCTTTCGCATGGAATTAATGATAAGAATAACGATAGTGACCAAATAAGGAAGCATCTCCAGGACTTCATTCCTACCCTTGAAGGAGGTAATGTTCAGCAGGGCAGGAAGATAGGTCCAGGCCCAGAAGAGGAAACCAAAGAGAGGGGCTCCCCAGATAAGATGGACCGGTTTCCAGGAAGCAAAGATGACAAGGGCGACAGCAAGCCAGCCTAGTGCCTCAATATTATTATTGGTTGACCAGGAACCGGTGGAGAACTGCCTAACATAGATCCTTCCGCCAAGTCCGGCAAGACCACACCCGATCCTCGTTGCAACATACTTATAGCGAGTGACATTGATGCCGACGGCATCTGCACTAGAAGGAGACTCTCCGACAGCACGCAGATTCAGTCCGACTCTTGTCTTATTAAAGAAGATCATGGCCAAAATGAGAATAAGCAAGGTGATGTAGGTCCTAAATCCGTATCCGAAGAACCTTTTTCCGGCAACACCAAGGTCCTTAAGGAAAGGAATGCCGGCGTTAAATACCTTGTTGGCAACAGCTAGTTTCGGTGTATCGCCAAGCCTTACCGAGATGAATTTTCCAAAGCCGACACCGAAAGAGGCAATGGCTAAGCCAAGCACATTCTGATTGCATTTGAAGGTAACAGCAAAAAGGGAATAGACAAGTCCCCTAAAGGCACCGACGGCAAAGGAAGAGAGGATGGCAATCCTAGCAACGATGAACCCATTAGGGTTTGCCCTCTTTCCCTCATACCTGCTTGTCAGGGCAAAGGAAACGACTCCGCTAAGATACCTGATACCAGGAATCCCGAGATTTAGATGACCGGCCTTTTCATTGATAGTTTCTCCGCAGGCGGAGAGAGAAAGGATTGTGCCATAGACGATGGCAACAACAAACCAGGAAACAAACCTATCCATGATTACCTTGCCTCCTTTACGGCAGAGGGAAGAAGTAAACCTTTCGTCAGTCTCTTCTTCCTTCTCTTGGAATGCCCGGGAAGGGCAATCTTAATCTCATAATGGAGGAAGAACGTCGCCCTCATCAAGGCTAGGATAATGGCGAAGATAATAAACTGAGTCGAATATTCGTTTAGATAGGGGGCGGCATATTGGCTGTCGCTTAGGTTCTTCGCTCCGCGTTCAAAGAAAACAAGGAGGGAAGAATAGCCAATCATGGCAAACGGATTGAAATTGCTAAGCCAGCAGACAATAACGGCAGTGAATCCGTATCCGAAATCAGAGATTGTGGATACGGTATGATTGAAATTCGAGACGGAGAGGAAACCAATCAGTCCGCAAAGCAGGCCGGATAATGCGGCAGTCCGCCGGATGACATGGCGGACATTGATCCCGGTATACCGGGCTGTGGAGAGGGATTCTCCGACAACCGTCCTTTCATAGCCGTGTTTTGTGAATTTGATATAGACAAACCTTAGGACACAGAGAAGAAGGACGAAGATAAGCGGGAAGAAAACATTGCTGTTCAGGAATGTGTTTTTCATCGCTGTCTGGGGAATCTGATAGAACCAGCCGAAACGGGAAGAAATATTCAACTGGCCGAGAGAAGATTTCGTTCCCCGCCAGATGTTGGTGGCAAGCTGGACAAGAAGCAAGGCAAGATAGTTCCTCCTCAAAGTAAAGAGGGTTTCGTTGGTGTTCCATTTTGCCTTAAAAATAGCCGGAATATATGACCACAGGGCTCCGCCGATTGCGGCAGCAACAGCGGATATCAGTACAGCCAAGGCATTCGGCATGGTGGAGGGAAGATAAATCCTGCAGGTCGCCGTGAGAAGAGAGCCAATCAGTACCTGACCCTGTCCTCCGATGTTCCAATATCGCCTTTTATAGCAGGGGGCTAAGGAAAGGGCAATCCAGAGAAGGACAATGGCGTTTTTTCCGAATGTCAGAAGTCGGGAGGAAGAAAGGACACCTGCATCCGTTATATAGAAGGTTCCTTCGAAGATATATCGGATGGCAGTGAACGGGTTTTTCCGTCCGACGATAAGAAGAAAGAGAACGGAAAGAATGCAGGCAAGCAAAAGAGGGAAAAAATAGGCTTTCCTTTTGTCGAAGAAGGTAAGTCCGGACCGCTTGGAAACACGGACAATCTTTGTTTTAACCGTATTAGTCATTGTTCTGCTCCTTGTTCTTGCTCATCCTCTTACCGATCATCCTCTTATTGGCAGCCTGAGCCTGGACGATTCCAGTGCACTCCCCGTCGCAGAGGACCCTAATCCGGTCACAGAGAGCAAGAAGGACATCGAGGTCTTCTCCGACATAGATGACGGCAGCGCCTTTCTTTTTCTGCTCATTGAGGATGTTATAGATGGCATAGGAGGTGTTGATGTCTAGTCCCCGGGTTGCATAGGCAGTAAGAAGAAGGCGGGGAGAGGAGGAGATTTCCCGTCCGACAAGAACCTTCTGTACATTCCCGCCGGACAATGTTCTTACCGGAGTCTCCAGCGAGGGGGTAAGAATATTAAGTCCGTTCTTAACCTCAATAGCCGTATGCTTAGGATGGGAGAAATTGATAAACGGGGACTTTCCCTCCTCATAGGATCTAAGCCTCCTGTTTCCCGTCCTTCCGAAGTCTCCGACAAGACCCATTCCTAAGCGGTCTTCCGGAACAAAGGCGAGTGAAACGCCTTTGTGCTTAATCTGTTTTGGAGTCATTCCGAGCAGAGAGTCTTTATTTCCGCCTTTTTCCGTAAACAGAATCTCGCTTCCGTTATCTGCCTTCTGAAGTCCGCATATGGTCTCAAGAAGCACCTTCTGTCCAGAACCGGAGACACCGGCAATTCCCAGAATCTCCCCCGAATAGGCGTCAAAGGAGACATCCTTCAGGCATCGGATTCCGTCTTCTGCCGTACAGGATAAATGAGAGACTTCGAGAACCTTTTCCTTGTCTTTCCCGGGAATAATGTCGCGGTTGATTTCCAACTGCACATGCTCACCGACCATGGCATCGGTCAGAATGTTCTCGTTTGCTTCACTGGTCTTGATCCTATCGACAAGCTTGCCGCGGCGGAGAATCGCAACACGGTCAGATAGTCCAAGGACTTCGTTAAGCTTATGGGTAATAATGATGATCGTTTTTCCGTCCTTCTTCCTTTCACGGAGAATCTCAAATAGACGCTTAGTCTCCTGAGGAGTAAGAACAGCCGTCGGCTCATCAAGAATCAGAGTGTGGACGCCGCGATATAAAAGCTTCCTGATTTCGACAATCTGCTTTTCCGAGACAGACCTTTCATAGACTTTCTTGTCCGGATCAAAATCAAAGCCGTATTTGGAGGCGATTTCCTTTACCTTCCTGTTGATTTTCTTTCGGCTAAGGAAGAAGTGCTCGTTTCGCAGTCCGAGAATGATATTTTCCCCGGCGGTAAAGACATCAATCAGCTTAAAATGCTGGTGAACCCTTCCTATGCCAAGGTCAAAGGCATCCTTAGGAGAAGCGATATTGACCATCTTTCCATCGACCTTGATTTCTCCGCTGTCCGGGTAGTAAATACCGGCAAGCCTATTCATTAGGGTTGTCTTTCCAGACCCATTTTCTCCTAGCAGAGAAAGAATTTCTCCTTTATCAATAGTGAGAGAAACGTTCTCGTTAGCCAATACTTTTCCAAATCGTTTGCTAATAGAAATCCTCTCGATTGCTGGCACACCCATATGGAATCACCATCCTTTTCTTAAACGTCAAACAGGGAGGGAATCCCTCCCTGTCTGAAAGCTAGTTTCGGTCCAATAACGGATTAGGCAGCATCCTTTGCTGTTTCCGTAATTCCATCAATACGGAGGGCGAAATAGGGTGCGGAACGCTTAACGGATTCTTCGACATAGGTGCTATTTCCCTGTGTTTTGACAGTATCGACAGTGTCGCCCTGATAAATAACCTTTCCCCCCTGAGTCCAATCCTTGTAGGAGAAATCAACCCTATTCTTGGTAACATGGCCATCGGCATCAAGAGTTGCTCCGGAATTATTGGCATTATCCTTAAGGGAGCCAGTAATGGTGAACTTGCTGGTATCAAAGATATGGAGGGATCCGTTCTTAATCTGATTTTCCAATTCTTCTACCTTAGCTTGGGTTCCCTGGGCGACATCCGGACCAAGGGTTGTGATTCCGACTGCATCGTCGGCATATCCCTTTGCCCAGTCGACGGCGATTTCCTTGCCTTCCCTGAACTGTCCGATGGCATATTCATAGTATTTTTCCCAGTTGTTGGTGGAGGAGGTTAAGGCAGCATGGGGAGCCTTAGATAACCTATCGATGTTGTATCCGACAGAGAAGACTTTCTTGCCCTTGTTGTATTCGGCTTCCACGGCTTCCGGAGCACCGGTAGAGTCGGCATGCTGTCCGATAATGACACAGCCTTTGGACCTAAGATACTTGGCGGCAGTGTTCTCTCCGTCATGGTCATACCAGGAATTGGTATATTTGACTTCCCTGACGACCTTGTCGGATTCGAATCCTTCCTTTACGCCAAGGAAGAAGGCAGTATAGCCGGAAACGACTTCGGCATAGTTGAATGCACCGACATAACCGATTTTCACATTGCCATTCCCATCCCTGCTTCCGGCTTCGATTTCATCGTTTGCCTTCAGCTCTTTAAGCTTCCTGCCGGCGACAACGCCGGAAACATAGCGGGCTTCATAAATGTTGGTGAAAGCATTCTTTAAATTGGAAAGACCGGAAATTGCGGCATAGTCGCCAGTATCGGCAACGACGGTAAGATCCGGATTGTCTTTTGCAAAAGCACAGGCGAAATCCTGATGGCCATAGGAATTAGTGAAAATCAGCTTAGCGCCGGCTTCCTTAAGTTCTTCGCAGGCGTTAGTGACTTCAGCACCTTCGGGAATGGAATTCTTATAAATGACAGTCGCACCAAGCTTATCGCAGGCAGCCTTAATGCCGTCGATATGGGCCTTAGAATAGGTTTCAGTCTCGTCACCGACGGAAATCAAGCCGACTTTAAGCGTGCCTGCCGGTTTGGAAGAATTCTTCCCGGTTTCAGAACCATTTCCGTTCTCGTTTCCACCTGCACATCCAGTCCTGGCAAGAACGGAAAGAAGAGACAAAGCGACGAACTTAAGACCTTTTTTCATTTGATTTTCTCCTTTTTCTGGTCTTAATTACCAGGAAAGGAAGGTAAATCTCTTTTTATAAATAAAAAATAAAAAAAGGAGAGGTTTTGTTTTTTATTCGTAGTGCTGGATTTGCGGTCCACAGCGTAGAGACTTCCCACCAATCTGGGTAATTATACGAATAGAAACAGACGATGACTGTCACCTCTCGGTGACGAAAGCATTATAAGGGCATAGGGAAAAGAAATAGAAGACTTTTTTCATTTTCTTTTTGGAAAGCGCTATCAACGCTTCTGACGGATTTCTTTGCCGGGAAACTATCTCCTTCTTCCGGTCTTTCCTGTCTTCGTTCCTTAGTCTAAGAAAAACATTTTCATCCACCCCCTTCTTTTTTTTTGAAAGAGAAAACACGATAATAGAAGAGAGATAGATTCAACGTATGAGATTAGATAAGTACCTAAAGGTAAGCCGATTGATCAAGCGAAGAGGGGCTGCCAAAGAATTCATCGACAAAGGCTATGTCAAACTAAACGGAAAAATAGCCAAGCCCTCTAGCGAAGTCAAGGTGGACAATGTCATCGAGATATCTTCCCCCTTAGGAAAGACAGTCCTAGCCAAGATTAAGGAAGTAAGAAGGGTATCGAAAATCGACGATGCCGACCAGAGGTATGAAATCAGGGAGGAAAAAGAATATGGAAACAAGTAAAACGTCCCGTCTTCCCTCAAAGAAGACAAGGTCCATCGTTTATTTTTCCATCATCCTTTTTTCCGCCGTCATTCTTGTCATAAGGGCTGTCCTCTCTGTCTACCAGATTCAGAAAAACCATAGCCTAAAGGAAAAAGAAGCGGCCATCATCGAAAAGTACAAGGATATCGCCCAGCAGAATAACAACATCAAGGATCAAGACTATGCTGATGTCTATTTCGAAGGCAACAACGTCTATATCCCTTACGAGGATGTCATCCTTGAGTATGAGCCTTAATCCTGTTGACTCTATCCAATTATCCCTGTCCAGACTTATTCATGATGATAAAAAATATCTTTTAGCCTTTTCTTCAGGCGGTGATTCTGTCTTTCTCCTCTACCAACTTTATTTTTATTTTGGCAAAGATCTTCCAAAGCACGTCACTCTTGTTTATATCAATTATCATGACTCGTCCTATGTCAAAGAGGAAGAAAGAATATTCTTTTTCTATCTTAAGAAGTTCTCGCTTTCCTTTTTTAAAAAAGATGTCCGGTATCGGAGAAACTATGGGAACTTTGAAGACTGGGCAAGAAGCTACCGCTACTCCTATTTCTCCAGGCTTTGCAAAAAGAACGGCTATGAAGGAGTGATAACGGCCCATCAGAAAAGCGATGTAGCGGAAACCTATGTCCTCCAGGTCTTACGAAACAATCTTCCTCTCTATTACGGGCTGAAGGAAGAATCCTTCTACCATGGAAGGAAGATAATCCGTCCTAGGCTTTCTATCAGTAAGCAGTCATTGACAAAAAGGCTCCTCGATGCGGACATTCTTTTCTATGACGACATTACCAATTACAACAGGAAGAAAAAAAGAAACAAAATAAGAAGCGAAAGGACAGAGGAAGACATTGAAAGCAAAGTAAAGCTGGCCGAAAGAAGAAACGAAGAGCTTGCCTCTCTTTACTCTTCGTTCCAACGTCTTCCAAGCCTGATTCCCTACCCTGCTTATCTCTCTCTGAGTGAAGAAGAGAAAAAACGCCTCTGCTTCTATTTGGTAGAAAAGTGTCTCCCCAAGAAGAAATATGCTTCCGGATTAGGCAAGAAAAGGTTCGTATTCCTCAGAAAAGAGGAGACAGGTGTCTTAAAACTGACCGCAGAAATCTATCTTTACCGGTGGAAGGAAGGCTTCTTCCTCCACAAGGATTTAAATAAGATTTCCTACGAATACACTTATAAGGAGCGGAAAGAGTATAAGAATCCGTACTTTCAGATTGATTTAAAAGATCCTTCCCTTTTTAACAGGAAATCCCTGCCTGTCACCATTCGGAATTACAAAAAGAACGACAGGCTTGGAACGGACTTAATGGAAAAAGATGTCTATCGTTTTCTAAGAAAACAGGGTGTTCCAGCCTTTCTGATCCCGGTTTATCCCGTTTTCCTTCAAAACGGGAAAATTCAATGTGTTCCCTTCTACAAAGACATCAAAGGGAAGAAAGTCCCGCTTCGGCTGTTCATCCTTTGATTTTCTGCCATTTAGGCCGGTTAAGGCCTTTTTCTTAAGCTTTGTCTCTATCTGGGGAAATGATTTCCCCGATTTCCAAAAAGGATAAAAGGTTCCTAGGATACAGAAGAAATAAATCTTCTTGTTTTTTCTGTTTCCAAGAAACTCATTTTAGAATAAAATGATACAGAAAGATGAGGCATATACTAATGGCAGAACGTGATTGGAAAAATATTTATCAGACATGGCTAAAGAAGGTCAAGGATGTCGACCTGTCCAAGGAATTGAAAAACAGGACCGAGGCGGAAAGGTTAGATGCCTTCTACCGCGACCTTGAGTTTGGCACCGGCGGCCTAAGAGGAGTCATCGGCGCCGGCACAAACCGCAGGAACGTCTATACCGTCGGAAAGGCAAGCCAAGGACTTGCAAACTATATCCTGCGTCATTATCCGGAAGGCAGGAGAGCCATTGCCATCTCCCGCGACAGCCGGTTAAAGAGTGACGTTTTCGCTAAGACAGCAGCCTGCGTCTTTGCAGCAAACGGCATCAAAGTTTTCCTTTATCCGCAGATTTCCCCTGTCCCTACCCTATCCTTTGCCACCCGTTATCTCCATTGCCAGGCGGGCGTCATGGTTACGGCAAGCCATAACCCTTCCAAGTACAACGGATATAAGGTATACGGCCAGGATGGATGCCAGATTACGACCGAGGCAGCCGAGGAAGTCTTATCCGAGATTGAATCCATCGATGTCTTTAAGGACATCAAGCTGATTTCCTATGACGAAGGGTTCGAAAAGAACCTGATTTCCTATATTCCGCCTAAGGTCCTCACTGCCTTCATTAAAGAAGTCAAGGAACAATCCCTGTTAGGAGAAGAGAAGATCGATAAGAACGTGGCCATTGTCTATACTCCCTTAAACGGGACCGGTCTCATTCCTGTTACCCGTAGGTTGGAGGAATCCGGGTATACCAATATCACCGTCGTCAAGGAACAGCAGTTCCCGAACGGATACTTCCCGACCTGTCCTTTCCCGAATCCGGAAATCAAGCAGGCCATGTCCTTAGGAAGGGACTATGCCAAGGAACATAAGGCAGATCTTCTTCTCGCCACAGATCCAGACTGTGACCGTGTCGGTATCGCCGTCCTTAACTCAAAGGGCGAATACCAGTTACTAAGCGGAAACCAGACAGGAAGGCTGCTTTTCAACTATATCTGTGAACGCCGCAGGGCCTTAGGGCTTAGGCCGAAGGATCCGATCCTTGTCAAGACGATTGTCACAAGTGACAGGGTAGAAAAGATTGCCCATCACTATGGAGTGCAGACCATCAATGTCCTCACCGGATTCAAGTACATCGGTGAACAGATCGGCTTATTAGAGAAGAAGCATGAGGAAAGCCGTTATATCTTCGGCTTTGAGGAATCCTACGGCTGCCTGACCGGAACCTATGTCCGGGATAAGGATGCCGTAGACGGAGCCTTTAGGATCTGTGAAAGGTTCGCCTACTATAAGTCCAAGGGAATCTCCCTCTTAGATAAACTCGAGGAACTTTATCAGACTTACGGCTACACAAATAACTCTCTCCATAACTACGAGTTCGATGGTGCATCCGGCTTTGCCAAGAGGCAGGAAATCAGGAAGAACTTCCGTAAAGGAATCCAGGAAATCGGCGGAAAGAAGGTTCTTAAGATCCTCGACTATCTGCCTGGGCTTGACGGACTGCCAAAGAGCGATGTCCTGAAGTTTATCAGGCAGGACGGTTCCTCTGTCATCGTCCGTCCTTCGGGAACGGAGCCGAAGCTGAAGGCCTATGTCGAGGTCACTTCCACAAGTAGGGAGAAAGCGAAGGAAGAAGATAAGATTATTGCAGACGACTTGACAAAATTCTTCCGTTAATTAAGAAAAGCAACTTCTTATTCACGGAATAGATATGGAGGAAAAGACACCCTTTGATCCTTAGGGTGTCTTTTTCCGTTAGTCCTCTATAGTGCTTCAACAGGGCCTGATTTTCATGACAATGATAAAATAGTCGGGAAAAGAGAAAGAACAAGATGAAACTGAACGGATTCAAGAATGCAAACATTTACCTTCAGGACAGGGGAATAAAGAAAGCATGTCTTTCTATTAACGGAGAGAGAATTTCTTCTCTCTCTTCTAATCTAAAAGAAGAAGAGGGATATCTTTCCCTTCCGGATTCCCTTTTTGTGGTCCCTGGTTTTGTCGATGAACATATCCACGGGGCAAGGAATGCGGATACTAGGGACGGCAAGGAAGAATCCTTGAAAGCCATTGCCGATGCCGAGGCTAGGGAAGGAACGACAAGCTTTAACTTCACGACAAGGACAAGGGATAAACCTCACATTGTTTCTGCTTTGAAGGCGATCTCCAGCTATAGGGACAATCAGACAGGAAAAAGCAGAGCAAGGGGAGTGCATCTCGAAGGACCGTTTATTTCTCCTGCCTATTGCGGAGCACAGAATAAGGAAGACATTGTCTCTTTGGATGTGAAACTACTTGATGAATATAATGCCTTAACAAATTACCGCATCAAGGAAGTCACCTTTTCCTATGATCCAAGGCATAAGGATTTCCTAACGTATAGGAAAGAACACAAAATCGCCCCTGCCTTAGGGCATAGCGATAATACCTGTGCCTTGGCAAGGGAGGCCATCGGAGAAGGAGTGACAATCGGCACCCATACCTTTAACGCAAGGAGAGGAATCGGACATCGGGAAAGGGGAACGGCAGGGGCACTTAGGATTTCCGACTCCGTATCCTGTGAACTGATCTGTGACTTCCACCATGTCTGCAAGGAATGCATAGAAAGGATGTTCCGCTGCAAAGGAAAAGACCGGATCACTTTGATTACCGATTCGAGGGAAGCAAAGGACAGGGAAGACGGTGTTTATCATCTTGGTGGACAGAAGGTCTATGTCAAAGACGGGGCGGCAAGACTTGAAAGCGGAAAGCTTGCCGGTTCTCTCCTGAATAGGAACGTAGCTATCCGGAACAGGAAGAACCTTCTCTCCCTTTCTAGGGAGGAAGCGGTTGACAGGGCTAGCAAGAATCCGGCGAAAAACAGGGGCCTGTACAATAAAATCGGGTCAATCAAGGAAGGAAAGATGGCGGATTTTGCCATTGTCGACAAGGATAGGAATGTCTATAGGACAATCGTCTCCGGAAAGATTGTCTACCGGAAGGAAAGGAAATAGCATATGAATCTGATTGTCAGGAAGAATGATGACGAAATTGCAAAAATAGTCGCATTGGATGTTCTTCGTCTTGTGAAAGAAAAGCCAAATGCCGTCCTTGGCCTTGCCACTGGCTCAAGTCCGGTTAAGACCTACGGACAGATTGTCGAAAGGGCAAAAAGAGAAAACATCGATTTCTCCTCCGTGATTACCTTTAACCTCGATGAGTACCTGAATAATCCGGATGATAAAAAGTCCTATCGCTGCTTTATGGACTCCCATCTCTTTGACCTAATCAATATCAAAAAAGAAAATACCCATTTTCCTTCGCTGGAAACAATCCATAGCTATGACGAAGAGATTAGAAAAGACGGAGGAATCGATCTTCAGCTTTTAGGCATCGGCGCAGACGGACATATTGGGTTCAACGAGCCAGGAACTCCTTTTGACTCGTTAACCCACGTAGCAAATCTAGCGGAAAAAACGATTCAGGACAATTCCCGTTTCTTCTCCTCGGTCAAAGACGTTCCGACTAGAGCCGTCACTAGGGGAAGGAAGACAATCAGGCAGGCGAAAAAAATCATCCTGATTGCGACAGGAAAGAACAAAGCCTTCGCCATCGGGAAAACATTTGAAAAAGTGGATATCTCCACCCCGGCTTCAATCCTAAACCATCACAGCAACTGTACCGTCTTTTGCGATGAGGAGGCAGCAAGCCTCATCAAACATGGACAGTCCTTGAAGACAAATGGGAAGATATAGTGCGTCCTTCTTTGTTCTCAATGGCACAAAAAGAAGCCTTTTTTAATCCTAAAGCCGCGTAATTCCATTGTTCCCCATGGAAGAGATTCTCTCCTTATTCTCTCGTTTATTAAATTATTCTCTCGTTTTCCTCACTATTCTCACGTGAGATTGTGAGAGATTATCATTTCTTGAAAATATAAAACCGTTTTCCTTTTGTCTTTCTTCCATTGGAACGGATTAGATTGGCTTGCACTAAATCAGATAAAATCTTGGCAGTGGAGGTGGCTTTCCTTCCGATTAAGGAAGACAGATCTTTCCTTGTTCCGCCTTCCGCATGATCGGCAAGATAGGAAACAATTTTCAGCTTTTCTTTTTTGTGCACCAAATCCACGGGAAGTTGAATGAGGTTCAGATTAAGCACAGTTCTCTCAGGATTCAGTTCGGTCTTTAAGTCAGGCCGAGCAAAATTATAGGACTGGAAAACCTGGAAAATGCTTGGAATACCACTTCCTGCTCTATCCGAAACCTGAAGTAATCGAAAATAGTTCCTGACATTTTTATTTAATGGGTTACTGATTCCTCCTTTCAGGGCCTGCTCAAGGCCAACGGAGATTGTGCCCGAATTAGTAATGGATATCTTTTCCTGTTCTTTTCTCACTAGAATTCCAGGAGACGAAGTAAAATCACAGTTGGAAATAGCGTTGACTATGCCTTCGATAACGGAACGTCTTATATCATTTCCATTCAAGTTAATCCTTCCATCAGTCCGAAAAGGATTTGGCAAGCCTTTTGTTGCTTCTTCACTAGCAATCTTGAAGAAGTTATATAGATTTGCGTTCCAATTCAAATCATCCGATGTCCTACGTTTATCCCACCGAGTCTGTCTCGTCCTGTTTTCCTGATAATCAAGAAAGTAATTTGGAAACAGCTGAATAATGTCACTATATATTCCAAAAAACAGTACACCGCCGTTTCTAAGAATTTCTTCCCCGTCGACAGTAGTCAATGCACCGATTCTAACCAAGAAATCGTGGTTATTTAGCCTTTGATAAATATTATTCGGAGCAGCAAGGTTCATCCTCTGACGAAAACTAGTTAGCGAATCTAAGTCGATTCCGTTTTCGCCAATATTAAGATGGTTTGGAAGGAAATCAATTCCCACCCCCTTCTTTTCTAGTAAGCAATGAGCAATATCATCCTCGGACATCAAATAGTCTCCTTCTCCGACTCGGATATAAGATTTTGACAAATTCCCATCAATATAAACCGGCTTTGCTTGAATTGGTGCCTTTCTTACCGTCAGGCAAATTATTTTCTTTCCGCCAACATCGATGATTTGGATATCTTGGTCGGAAAGGCCGCAATAACTCACTTTATTTTTCGAATGAAGTGCAGAAATCAATGTCTTCTTTTGCTCGGCAGGGTTAGAAACTCCAACAATTTCGTTCTTCTTTCCTTCCTTGATTCCTAAGTAAATCGTACCTCCATCCGAATTGGAAAAGGAAGAATAGGTTTCATAGAGACTATCCGGAACTCGCTTTGTTGCTTCCTTTAATTCGACATGCGAATCTTCTTTTAGATTCTGAAGACACTTTTCACTTAATATCATGATTCTTCCCTCATACTGATTGTAGCCAATTATTTGCCGTTTTCAATATTTTTCTCTCGTTTATTAAATTATTCTCTCGTTTTTCTCATTATTCTCACGCAAGATTGTGAGAGATTGCGAGAGATTCCGACTTTGTAAGATTAAATCTTTACCTAACTGACATCAAAAAAATAAGAATACGGTCTCAGGACCAGGGATAATTTAATTGCCTTTTTCTCTCTTAGCCTAACTAGGCCACAAAAATTACTTTAGATACGGCCGATTGACTCCGTATAATTTTTGGAAGGAAATACCCTAAAGCTGTGTTAAATAGCCAAAGCAATCGTTTTCTATTCGATCAGACCAATCGGAAGAGTATAAACGTTTTCATTAATCGGTCTGATTTTATCCGTACAATCTATAATAAATCCGGTTTTAATCGGAAGATGATACTTAGAAAGGACTTTGAAATTCTTGTTCGGCTTTGTTGGATTAATCCCTTTCTTTATCTCGATTGGATAGATTTCACCATTCCTCTCATAGAGAACATCAATCTCCTTTTGATCAATGTCGCGATAATAATAAAGAGTCTGGCGATAGTCTTTTCCTTGAAAAAGGAAGCTTTTTATCCTTTCGGATACAACGAAAGTTTCAAAAAAAGCTCCTGCCATGGCACACTGTTCAAGCCTTTCCGGACTTGGCCAGCCGCACAAAAAGGCGGCAAGGCCGGTATCCATAAAATACCTTTTGGGGGCCTTAATAATCCGATTGGAGACATTTTTCCTAAATGGATGAAGGAAAGCGATGATTCCGGAAGTTTCCAGAATAGATAGCCAACGTTTGACTGTTTTCACATCGATACCGACCGAAGAGGAAAGGTCATCGTATCTGACTTCCTGTCCTGTGCGGAAAGCGACATATTTCCTAAAGACCCGAAAGGTCGTTTCGTTATCAGCAGAAAGAAGTTTTCTCACATCTTTTTCTAAATAAGTATTGAGATAAGATTTAAAGTAGTCCTCTCGGGAAACATTGCCACAGACAACATCCGGCCTTCCACCAACAAAAATCTGGTGAAAGATTTCTTTGCGGTCAAACACTTTTCTTCCCTGCGCCTCTTTTTTCCGTAGAAGGCTTAAATCTGGTACGAAGGCAGTCCCTTCCCATCCTTCTTTCTCAGCCAAAGACATTGAACTGAGCACAACAACCCCAATCCGTCCAGCAAGAGATTCGGAAACTCCTTGCTGAAGGGAAAACTGATTGGACCCAGTAAGGACATACATCAGTGAAGAAGATTTTCCTTCTTTAAGCCATTTTAATTTTGCTTTGTCGATCTCTGATTTAATTGCACTCAACAGATTTGGCGCCTTTTGTATTTCATCAATTGAAATAGGCCATGGATGGCTCTCTAAGAAGAGCTTAGGATTGTACAAAGCAAGGCTAAGTTCATCCCTATCATCCAATGAGACAGAAGAGAACTTACCATCAAAGGCAAAGTGGACTAGTGTGGATTTACCACACTGCCGGGGGCCGTAGATTACAAGACCCGGAAATTCTTTTCCAAGACGTTCAAGTGTCAATTCAGCTGTTCTTTTAATATACATTCCGATGAAAACGGGAGTAGACTCCCTGTTTCATCGCTGTTTCTTAATTAAAACTAGACATTTGTTTTTTAATTGAACAACATCGGCAACTTGTGCAAAGGAAAGAAATCAAATAAAATGGGGACATGCTTAAAATCGGGGTTATCGAAGACGAGGAGGTCTACCTAAACAGACTCGTCGCTTATCTTGAACAGTTTCAGAAAGAGGAAAACATTAAGTTTCAGGTAGAATCATTTTCTTCTGCCTCTGCCTTTCTTCGCTCTCAGCAGGATTTCCGTCTTCTTTTTATCGATATCGTTCTAAAGGATTCTATCGACGGAAGGACTCTGGCCCGTCAGATCCGAGAAAAAGATCAGAAAGTCATTATCATTTTCACAACAACCAGGGTCAAATATGCGGTCAACGGATATGAAGTCGATGCCCTTGGATACCTAGTCAAACCGATTTCCTACTTCACTTTCCGGCATATCCTAAGGAAAGCAATAGGAAAAAGGAAAGAGGATAAATCAGTCTACATTTCCTGCCAAAGCAAAGATAGCTATTGTAAGATTGACAGTGCAGAGATTTACTATATTGAAATCAAAGGTCACACCCTAACCCTCCATACTACGCATGGAAATTACTCCAGGAAAGGAACGATTTCCAATAGGTATAATCTGCTTTCTCCGGTTCATTTTGAATTATGCAACCAATGTTTTCTCGTGAACAGGAAGTATGTTTATGGCGTAACTGGGTCACTAGTCAAAGTAGGAAACGAAAGGCTCAGCATCTCAAGACCGAAGAGAAAGCAATTTCTTGAGGCCTTAACAAAATATTGCGGAGACTGACGATGGAACTTCTTCTTTCTGTCCTTACCTTCTTTTCCCGGTTCCATGTGGAACTTTGGATTTATACTTCCCTGTTTATCTTTACCTGCAAAAGAAGAAACCTATTTCCTCTCCGGTACCTCCTGGCTACCGTATTCTTCATCGCCCTTCCTTATATCAGGACACCAAAAGGAGAAACCATCTATTACTATTCCTATCTGAAAATCGGCGAATGGGTTAACTTCAGCTGGCTTATCTTTTATCTTCTAGACAGGCTCCTTCTTTTCTTCCTCTTTAAACTGAGCTTTAAAGAGGTCCTTTTCTATGGATCAAGCATTTATACAAGGCAGCATCTGCTCAAGCGGCTCATTTTGCTTTTCTGCAAAATCTGTTCTTTCTCCTATTCATCATTGGCTTATAAGCTTGTCTGTCTCTTCTTTTTGATTCTTCTTTTCTTTGTCTATCACTTTGTCTTTGTCCAGCGAATCAAAGAAGGGGAACATATCAACTCCAATAATATCGTCAGGATATCCATTTCGGTCATCACAGTTTTTCTCTATTGCTTTTTATCCTCTTATGATGATAAGTATTCACAAGGAAACATTTCCCTGAGAATATCGACAACCCTGACGGATATCCTGATCCTAACCCTTCTTTTCGGCCTTTTTGAGCAGTCAAAGGCAAAACGGGAAAAGAGGGAAAGGAAGCGTAGGCTGCACGAAAAGCAGGAGGATAGGATCCTATCCAAGAAAAACATTGATAGGATCAACCGGAAAACACATGACTTAAAGCATCAGATAGATGCCCTAAGGGAAAGGAGTCCATCGAAAAGAAGCGAGAGACTCGAGAAAAGGGAAGAAGATATTTCCATCTATGACAATGTCGCACAGACTGGAAACGAAGTCCTGAATATTGTCCTGACGAAGAAGTCGCTCTACTGCCAGAAACATGGCATCCAGCTCAACTATAATTTCGATAATTGCGACATTTCTTTCATCGACGATGTCGACCTTTATACGATTTTCGGTAATATCATCGATAACGCCACGGAAGCCCTTCTGAAGGTTAAAGAGAAAGAAAAACGGATCATTTTCCTCGACAGGAAAAAGAAGAATGGTTTCTTCTTCCTTCAGGAAGAGAACTATTTCTCCGGTCCAATCACAAGGAAGGACGGGTATCCACAGACTTCAAAGAATGACACCGATTATCACGGAATAGGAATAAAAAGTATTGACTATCTTGTCAGAAAATACAATGGAAACAGGCAGATAGATATTAAAGGCCAAAGGTTTTCCCTTTCTCTGATTATCCCCTTCCCCATGAAAGAGGAAAGGAAAGAAAAAGAAACAGAATAAGTCCGCCAAAAGACAGCTTAGGCTTATTATCTTTCAAATGTAAGAGCTTCCTGATAATTTGATAGCGTTTTCAGGAGGACAAAATGAAAACTTCAAAAATCGTAGGGAGTGTCTGCTGGTACCTAGGAAGGGCTGCCATTGCAAGTGCACTCATTGTCGGAAACGTCGTAGCAAATGACTATCATTCCATCATTTCCATCACTCTTAAGCAGGCGGAAAGTAAGATAGTCAACAATGATGATGCCGATAAGACAGACTCCACCTACTTCAAGCAGACCTACTCATCGGACGAGGAGCGTGAAGCAAAGGGAAAGGAACTCTGTGAAGAGGCCGAAAAGGAAGGTATCGTCCTATTAAAGAACGAGGAGAACACCCTTCCGCTGAAAAATGTAAAGAAGGTCTCCCTTTTCGGTAGGTCGTCTGCCAATCCAGTCTATGGAGGAACAGGATCAGGAAGCATCAATACGGCAAGGGCAGTCACGGCCAAGGCCGGATTTGAGAACGCTGGATTTGAGGTCAACCCCACCCTTTGGAACTTCTACAGCGATTTTGTCGCCCAGAAGAAATACCTTCGCACCTCCGCCGCTATCGAGGGGAATGCAGGCGTCCAGTATAAAGTGAACGAGGCACCTCAGTCCGAATACACAGACACAGTCAAGGCTAGCTACAAGGACTATTCCGATGCTGCCATCGTCTTTATCGGACGGAGCGGAGGAGAAGGAAGCGACCTTTCCTTCTCGACCGATGAGAACGAAAACGGCTATCTCGCTTTAAGTCAGAACGAAGCAGATAGGCTAGAATCAATCCAGAACGACTCATCTTTTGACAAAATCATTATTGTTGTCAATTCGTCTAACTCCATGGAACTTGGATGGAGGGAGAACTACAGCAAAATCAAAGGTGCCATCTGGGTAGGCTCTGTCGGCACGACAGGAAGGAATGCCGTCGCCAAGGTTCTCTCCGGTGCCTATAATCCCTCCGGACGTCTTGTCGATACTTATGCCAGCAATTCCAAATCGGCACCTGCAGCCCAGAACTTTGGTAATTTCGAATATACCAACTCCAGTGAGCTTTCTGACCTGAACGAGCCTTACTTTACTTCCACCCAGTATACGGGGAAGAACTATATTGTCTATCAGGAAGGAATCTATGTCGGTTATCGCTACTATGAAACGCGATATGAGGATGCTGTCCTTGGACAGGGGAATGCAGGAGACTATAAATATACTGATGAAGTCGTCTATCCCTTCGGATATGGCTTAAGCTATACGACTTTCGAGTACAGTGATTATTCGGTCACTAACAAGGACGGAATCTATACTGTCTCGGTTTCCGTCAAGAACACAGGAGACGTTGAAGGAAAGACACCGATTCAAGTCTATAGGCAAAGTCCGTATACGGAATACGATAAGAAACAAGGAATTGAGAAAAGTGCCATCGAACTTGTCGGCTATACAAAGTCAGACAGCCTGAAACCTGGAGAAAAGAAAACCTATCAAATCGAAGTCGATGAAGAATCGTTCCGTACCTACGATGCAAAGGGAGAAAGAACTTATATCCAGGATGGCGGAGATTACTACCTTGCAGTCGGCGAAAACGCCCATGATGCCTTAAATAACATTCTGGCCGAGAAAGGTAAGACAACAAGTGATGGAAGGACCGAAAAAGGAAATAAGAACCTGGTTGCCAAATATACATTAGCCCAGGATTTCAAGAAGTTCAGCAAAGACAGTGACACCGGAAACGAAATCACCAACCAGTTCGATGCAACCGATGTTGACTACTACTTCAGCGACGTGAAGTATCTCAGCCGTAACGACTGGACTTCTACCTTCCCTAAACCTGTCTCTCTTACGGCAACGGACAAACTTAAGGAAGACTTGCGGAAGACAGGCAAGGATCAGGTAGAGGCAACGGATGAAAGTGAGTACACAAGGCCGACCTTTGGGGCAAAGAATGATGTTACCCTTATCACCAGGAAGGGAACCGACTTCAACGATCAGAACTGGGAAAGTGTCCTTGATAACAGGACAAAAGAGGAAGCAATCAATCTTGTTACCTTAGGCGGATATAAGACCCAGCCTGTCGAAAGCATTGCCTATCCGGGAACGACGGACAAAGACGGCCCTCAGGGAATCTCCTCCACCCTTGTCGGAGGAACAAAGAAATCCGGTATGGCCTATACTTCCGAAGTTGTCCTTGCTTCCACTTTCAATGATGAATTAGTCCAGCGGATTGGCGAAGCCATCGGAGAAGACGGACTTGCCCTTGGCGTCACCGGCTGGTACGGACCGGCTAGGAACCTCCACCGCACTCCTTTCACCGGACGTTCCTTTGAATACTTCAGCGAAGATCCTTATCTCTCTGGTAGGATGGCATCTGCCGAAATCAAGGGAGCAAAGAGCAAGGGAAGGATTACCTATGCTAAGCACCTTGCCTTAAACGACCAGGATACAAACCGGAAAGGCTTAGCCACCTTTGCCAACGAACAGACCGTCCGTGAAATCTATCTGAAACCTTTCGAATTAGCCTTCAAGGTCGGAGGGACGAATGCCTACAGGGAATCCCACAACCGGTTAGGCGCTACCTGGGTAGGTGGTTCTTCTAACCTCCTTATCAACGTCTTAAGAACAGAATGGGGCTTCAACGGATTCGTTCTCACTGATTATGTCGGAACTCCTGTCTACCAGTCCGCCCTTCAGGCCGTCTTAAACGGAGATGATAGGAGGCTCTGCACAAAAGCGACCGCCGATGATATCTCTCAGTATAAAGACAACGCCTATGTCAGGACGAAGGTAAGAGAAGCCTGCCACCGGATTCTCTACACTGTGGTCAACACTGCCGCTAGGAACGGAATCACCAAGAACACCAAAGTCATCTCCGTCACTCCTCCGTGGAGATATTGGCTGATTACCTTAGATGTCGTTGTCGGTGCGTTGATTGTCGGCGGTGCCGGATTTGTCACCTATTGGTTCTATTTCCGTAAGCCGAAGAAAGAAACTAAAGAAGAAAAAGCAGAATAAGCAGAGCAGATAACTAGAAAGAAAAAGCAACCCTTTATAACAAATGAGGGGTTGCTTTTTTCTTATCTAAAATAGAAAATAGTTATTACTATATAAGATGCCTTGAAGTATAAGACTATTAGATATCGTTTTTATTTGTTTCTTCGATAACGTGCCAATATCCAGCTTTTCTTGATCCAACACGCTCGATGTATTGCTTCTTTTTCAGTGCAGCAATACAGTTATCAATAGATGTTTTGCTTAGATTGCAGAGGACTTCTAGCTGTGGCTTAGTGACATTTGGATTGTTGCGGATTTCAGCAAGGACTTTGATTTCCGAGTTATTCAGCGATTTATCACCCACTTTATCACCCACTTTATCACCCACTTTATTACCCACTTTATCACCCACCTCATTGATTCGATTAAATGGGATAGTGACAAGAATGTTGCTATTTGTAACCTTGATTGAACTCTTTCCGCACTTAGAAATTATCGTAGGAACACCACGGCCTGTTTTTTCACTTATGTGCAGTTGCAAAAACATTTCCGATAGATATTCATTCACGGGAACAGAATGACCTTCATAAAAGCCACTCATCGTTTGAAGCGGTGCAAGGCTACCTCTAGAAAGAATCTCAATCCGGTCATTAAAGAAAGTAATCATTGGTTCGTTTAAATCAACCCATTTATTGTGTAAGAACGCATTAATAATTGCTTCTCGATAAGCATCAAAATTGAATAGCCTTACTTCTTTTCTTTCCCTGATTCGGTTTCTTTCATCCGCCTGTGGAATATTAAGCGCATCTCCGTAATTTAAAACCTCATTAAGAGAAAAAAGCAGACATTTATAGCCGAATTCTTTAACAGAGTAAAGCTTAGAGGCTTTATTTTTGCCGTTAAAAATAGCGACACGGATCGGCACATGCGAATTGTCGGATAGCAATTGGGCCATGATATTAAATTTGTTGTCTTTCGTGAGCAGATGAAGGTTTTTCCTATATGTTTTTTCATTCAAAATTATATTTTTTGTTGCATAATAAGTCTTCAGTTGATTAAAGGTTAAGTCCTGATACTCACTTTCCTTAGAGTTGATTGTTTCAATTCCGAACGTTAAAGCAGAGAACAGATATGCTTCTCTTTCTGGATATTTGCGGATATTCTCTTTACTCGATCCAATTCTGATATAACGGATATCACGAAAAGCCGTAGGGACAATTTTTGCAGCTGGTATTGCTAGTAAGACAATTCTTTTCCCTTCAATCGTCTCTTCCTGAAAATAAAATCCAACACTAGGATTAAGATTTCTGGCCAAATAGTGTTGCAGCGGTTCATTGCCGACATCAATATTTGGATTAAATCTTGTTCCAACGATTTTGTGATTTTTATCATTGATTCCCCAGATAAAGTAAGCGTTATTTCTTCCTAAAATAGCCGCACTATTTGATAAAGCAGAAATATATTCGCCCAACTGGTCTTTTTCAAACCAGTTTTCTTTAAATTCAAACCATTCGCGTTCCGTATCATAGGACAAACATTCATTAATAATTTCTTTTACTTTATTCATCTTATCACCCACCTGTTTTTATATTAAGTTTAGAGGAATATAGGTTTTAATTCAAGGCCAGGGATATAATTTGCACGTTTAAAATTTCAGACTTCAAAACCGCTTGGGAGCAAATGCTTTACAAATAGCCGATTTTGAAAAAAACTAATAGTCAATTAAGATACTTTTAAGTTGATTGAAAGACATAATCCCTAGTCATGTCTTGTGTTATCTTCAAAGGTCTCACAAAAACGGGCGGCAAAGGAAGGTTCTCTTTTTCCGTAGAGATGCTCAAGAGAACCAAACTCAGACCTGCGGAAAGAGGCGATTCCCTTCCGCCGTTCTTCTGAGTAAAGGATAGTGACCGAAGAAGGAAGAGCAACCGTGTGTTCAAGAAGAGGAATGGGAGAGACAGAGAAAAGATGGGAAAGAAGGATACACTCTAGTCCGAAATGGCAGAAGAAAGCAATCGTTTCATGGTTTCCCAGAATAACCTTGTAATGTCTTCCCTCTCGGACATAGCCATGCTTAGCAAGGACTTCATCGAGTCCTTTTGCCACCTTGGCATATTCTTCACTCAGGCTTCCTTTGACTTCCACAAGGTTTTTATCCCATTCATCAAGATCATAGAGAGCATCCTTATCCTCCCATTCATTCGGAAGAAGATCCCAGCATGTGCCAAGCCGGCTTTCCCGCTGAATTGTCACACGGTTAAACTCATGAAGCCAGTCAACGGTCGTTGCCGTTTTTCCACTTGCAAGAAGATAAGGTCTTGCCGTAAGCTGCGCTCTTCCTAAGGGAGAAACATAGATGTCGTCTATTTTTTCCTTCCTTAACCGGTCTTTAAGAAGTTCCGCTTCCTTCTTTCCCGTCTCGGTAAGACCATCGATTGCATAATCCGGGTCGGCATGACGGATAATCCTGATACGCACTATTTTCTCCTCCTTAATTAATAAGGTCTGCTTTCGCAGATAGCAAAAATCTTATCCAAATCCTGAGAACATGGATGAGAAAATAGTTCCGTTTTCTTTAACCAGAATACCTTGCCTTCTTCTGAATCCTTAATCTCCCCTTTATAGTCCTTTGATTTATAGACGAAAGTGAAATAACGGATATCGTCTCGCCAGGGCCATTCCCTGACACCGCAGAAAACGACTCTGCCAAGAGAAAGACCGGTTTCTTCCTTAATTTCCCGGCGGACGGAATCGTCTAAGTTTTCTTTTCCTTCGACATGGCCGCCCGGAAAATTAAGCCCTGGCCAGTCTTTCTTTGTCCGGAGCTGGACAAGGACATTTCCTTTTCCGTCCTCCACCCTGCAGATATTGCAGAGAATACAGCGTGTTATAACCTCTCTCATCGGTTTGTCTTTTCTTCCCTTTTCGCAAAAGATTATAATGGTTTTGGAAATGAAAAAGAACCTCATACTCTTCCTCTCTTCCCTTCCTAGGATGGTCTCCTGTAACAAAAAGAATGTAGCCTGTTACCAATGCTATTTTGGAAACAGGTGGATTTCCTCTGCCAGTCCTTCCTTCTCCTCCATCGATGGAAAGGAGAGGAATAGGAGCCTTAAGGATACGGCTATCGATGCCTACTATTTCTCGACAAAGGAAATCACAAGCCAGGCAGAGCTTATTGATTTCTGGCGGAAGATGAATTTCGACGGACAGCCAGACTCCTTTCAATTAGAGGAAGGATATAGGGCATTGTATTTCTTTGCCCAGATTCCAAGCGGATATAAAGCCTATAAACGGAATAATATCCAGGGAAGGGATGTTAACGGAGACAAAATCCTTTTGACCGATAATTTCTTCTTCTATAAAAACAATCCGACTATTTCCATCTGCTACATCGATGTTGTCAAAGACGAAGAGATAAAGGATAATGTCTTTTCCTTTTATTACCTTCTTCCTCTCTCCTATAAAGAGAGAAGGAAAATAGAGAATATCCGTGTCTTCCTCTCCGATGAAGAGAGGCAAGGAAAGGAAAAAGAGACTCTTTACCCTTAAACCAAATAGATTATTCTGTGACAAAGAAGAAAGAAATTCATATAATAGGTAAGTATCCTTGTTCTGGGGAGTAGCTTTTTGCTGTTATTCGTCACCACGTCGGCTGAATAGTCTTACCGGATAACAGACGGTCAGGAAACCGCAAGCAAGACCAAACAGGGGAAAGGGATCATTCCATGAAGCAGAAAGAGGAAACGACGTCCAAGTCGACGCAGGAAGTCTATCCGGCCCATGCAAAAAGCATCGAGGAGGTTGCCGACCACTTTAAGACCGATTTGAAAAACGGTCTTAGCGAGCAAGAGGCAAGGGAAAGACTGGAAAAGTACGGAAAGAACCGTCTGGAAGAAGGAAAGAAAGTTCCCTTCGTCATCAAATTCCTCAAGCAGTTTGCCGAGCCTATGGTCATCGTCCTATTAATTGCCGCCTTGATTTCCCTAGCTATCTTCTTTATCAATCTAGCAAGGAACAAGAGCAGCGATGAATGGATTGATGCCATTGTCATTTTGGCCATCGTCGTCATCAACGCCTTAATCGGTTCCATCCAGGAACAGAAGGCAGAACAGTCCCTTGAGGCACTGAAAAAACTGTCCACCCCAAGGTGCACAGTAAAAAGAGACGGAAAGACACTTAACGTCAAAAGCGAGGACGTGGTTCCGGGAGACCTTGTCATCCTTGAAGAAGGAAGCATCGTCCCTGCCGATATCCGTCTTATTTCCTCCGTCGACTTAAAGAGCGACGAATCCTCCCTGACTGGAGAATCCGTTCCGGCAGAGAAAGACGCCAAAGCGATTCTGAAGGAAGACGTCGTCACCAACGACAAGGAAAACATTGCCTTCTCCTCCTGCCCGATTTCCTACGGAAGAGGAAGCGGCATCGTCATCGGGACAGGAAGGAACACCGAAGTCGGCAAGATAGCCACAAGGCTTACACAGAACGAGGATGAGGAAACTCCTCTCCAGAAGAAGCTTGCCGTCCTATCAAAACAGTTAGGATTAATCTGTCTTGTCATTGTCATCGTCACCTTCCTTGCCGGATTTGTCTGGGCCCTTATCAACATTGCCACAAAAGGCGGAGACTGGTCTAACCTTGGGTGGGAAACCCTAGACCTCTTCGAGGAAGCCATCGCCCTTGCGGTTGCTGCCATTCCGGAAGGCCTCTCCGCAATTGTCACAATCGCCCTCGCTCTTGGTGTAGGAAAGATGGTCAAGGTCAACACCATTGTCCGTAAGCTTCCTTCTGTCGAAACATTAGGATCTGTCACCGTTGTCTGCTCGGATAAGACCGGAACACTCACACAGAATAAGAGGACCGTCAAAAAGGTCTATCTCAACGGAAAGACAAGGGATGCCGATAAGATAGATGCCTCCGAGGTTTCCTTCCTTGCGACAGGTAGGAGGCTATGCTCTAACGCCAGTATCAACGGAGACCGCTATGGCGATCCGACCGAGCTTGCTCTATTAGACTATGCCAAGACCTTCTCGATTAATAAGGAAGAAACGGAAGAGAAAGAGCAGCCCCGTTTAGATGAGCTCCCCTTCGATTCCGTCCGTAAGAGGAGGTCGGTTGAAAATCAAAGAGACGGAAAAAAGATCATCTACACCAAAGGTGCACTCGATTCTATTCTGAAACATACGGAATACATCGAAATCAATGGCGAGGTGCGTCCAATCACCAACGAAGACATTGCCGAAATCAACAAGGCAAGCAAAGATAGGGCGGATGAAGCCTACCGTGTTCTTGCCTTTGCCTACCGCTATCACGAAGACGGCAAGAGAAGGAGTGAGGAACACCTTATCTATGTCGGAAGGGTAGGAAGGATTGATCCGGAACGTCCGGAGGCTAAGCCTGCCGTTGCCAAGCTGAAAGAGGCCGGAATCCGTACAGTCAGGATTACCGGAGACCACAAGGATACCGCCTTCGCCATTGCCAAGAACCTTGGTATCGCCACTAGCCCCGAGCAGTGCTGCTCCGGCGATGAACTAAATCAGCTTAGCGAAGAAGAACTGAAAGAAAAGGTAAAGACGACGAACGTCTTTGCCCGGGTCTCCCCGGAAAACAAGGTGCAGATTGTCAAGGCACTGAAAGCCAACGGAAATATCGTCTCGATGACCGGAGACGGCGTCAACGATGCTCCTTCCCTTAAGGCTGCCGACATCGGTATTGCCATGGGTATAACTGGAACCGACGTTGCCAAATCGGCTGCCGATAGGGTTCTTACCGACGACAACTTCGCCTCCATCGAAAAGGCAGTAGAAGAAGGCCGGGGTATCTTCTCGAACGTCAAGAAAGCCATCTTCTACCTTCTTTCCTCAAACTTCGGCGAAGTCAGGACGATGTTCTTCATCTTGCTTCTTGGCCTACCTACCCCACTTGCCACATTACAGATTCTCTGGATCAACCTGATTACCGATTCTCTTCCTGCCATTGCCCTCTCAAGGGATAAGAAGGAAAAGGACATCAGGAAGCAAAAGCCGCGGAATCCAAAGGACGGCGTCTTCTCCCACGGAGGATTCCAGTTCACCTTAGGATACGGATTTGTCATCTTCCTCATCACCAGGACTGCCTTCCTCATCCCTGCCTTCAGGCATAGGGGAACCTATGATTTCGGAAGTATCAATGGGCTCAGGGCCAATAAGGACAGTTGGTCCTGGTCCTGGCAAGGATTCGTCAACTGCCTGAATTCCCGTGTCATCCTAAGTGACGGCTCCTATGCCTATGTCGGAATCAAACACACCTCCTTTGGCGGAATCCCGGTCTTCTCTCAGCTCTTTGCAACGGAAGATGCATTAAATGCCGTCCAGTTCTCACAGGGCTTTATCTCCGTCCATGAACAGGCCATGACCTTCGCCTTTACCGTCCTTGCTAGGTCGCAGATTTTCCATAGGATCGGAAGGACTGACCTAAGAAGAAGCTTCATCCATGTCTTCAAGGACGGAAACTGGATGCTTCTTATCTCCTTTATTGTCGGCTTCGCCCTTCAGATTGCTGTCACTGAGCTTCCTTTCCTCTCTGCTCCCTTTAAGACGACTCAGCTCCTCTTCACCGAATGGCTGCTTCTCGCCGGCATGGCCCTTGTCCCTCTTCTTGTCCATGAAATTCTCGCCCCCATCTTCCGGAAGAAGAACATCCAAGTCATTTAGTCCTCAGTTCAATCCAAACTTTGGGCTCTTGAAAAAGAGCCCTTTTTGTTTACTTGAATCATAGAAGAAAGAGGCTCTATTTCCTTGTTCAGCGTCCTAACAAGCCAATGAACAAGGGAACGGTTTTACTCAGTTCAGAATCGAATATACGTTAGTTTTAAAGGAACAACTGCTGATTTTTACGATGTTTGAAAAAGGCCTAAATAAAGCATTTCTAAGAAAATAGAATTATACAGTGACCTTTTTAGGTCTTTCTCTCTTCTTTGATACCGCCACGGCCTATTTTTGATCTGCAGCCGGTCGATCACCTTCCGTCCCCGGATTCATTTCCGCAAATTCCCACCGGCGGTCCATCTTCACCTTCTGGACGGAGTTAAGGCCGTCTATGATACCGGAAAACGACTCATCGCCTGGCTACCCGACCTTTTCAAACCGGTTGACAAGTCTCCTCATCATGAGTTTGTCCTTTCTGATGTTTCAATCCGAAGTCTTCTTGGCGGCATGGCTCATCATCAGCTTAAGGCTCATTTTGCATGTTTTTCAATCTCACTTTCCTATCAAAATCCAGTGGCGGAGAAAAAAGAAAGATAATTTTTTATTAAGCGTGCTTAATTAGCGGTTTTTTGTTATAGCCAACTTATTCATAATTTTTGGTGTATAAATGTTAACCACAAATCTAACCGGTGATTTATCCCAAAAGCAGTCGGCAAAATACCTCAAATCCGGTTGTTTTTATTCTTTTTGAAAATTAAAAAACCGGCCTTTTCAGGCCGGCAATAGGTCAGAAAACAAGACCTTCTATGCCTTAATCCAGGAAGCGTAAAGAGTCCTATCGGAATAGACATTCGTCACATCCGTGAAGCGTCCGTTGACATTCGGATCAGGGGTAGGAGAAGTGTACCATCCGTCAAAGGAATAGCCGTCGCGGACGGCGAGAGGGACGGAGATCTTATCGGAATAAAAGGTGTGTCCTCTCTCTATAGTCACCTTGCCTTGGAAGGAGGAAGAGGCAAAGCGGCCTCCGTCTCCGTTAAGCCGGAATTCGACAGTATAGGTCGTGCCAAGCTGATTCTTAAAGTCAATAACGACACTCCATCCGGAGCTTTCCTTTTGATAGATGACATTATTCTCCAAATCGAAATAGAAATCTCCGATATGGCCTAAATCGCTTCCCGGCATTCCGTTTCCGCTAAGCCTGGTGTTGAAGGTCGGAAGGGTAACCTGATCGGTCCTGCCATCGGTGTAATAGATTGTCAGTATCCTCTCCCCGTCATCGTTCTGGCTCGACTGGATGGAAAGAATGCCCTTGGCAGGGGAAATCACAAACTCTGTAGTCGTGTCATCGGAGAAGGTGATGGTAATCTTCTGTCCCCCGTTCTCCTGCTGCTCGCACTTCCTCTCTTTGATTCCCTTGCCGTCTTCGCCCTTTTCGCCTTTGGGAATACGGATCGGGTCAGAGCTTGTCCCATCGGAGTAGGTGAAGGTTAAAAGAATATCTCCGGTCTGTTCATCCTTGCCTGTAGTGTAGCCAGTGATGCTTCGTCCCGCCTTGATGGTAAACACGGTAGCAGGAAAGTTCTTCGCCGTGTAGTTGATGGTGACAGTGACATTGCCGTCCTTGTCGACAACCGGATCGATGCTCGCTATTCCATTCCCGCTAGCCCCGGTTTCCCCGCAGGGAAGAATGAAGGTGACCGGATCCTTTCCTTTGCCGGTGAAGGTAATGGTCACTAGCGTGTTCCCGTCATCGAGCATCCGGGTAGTCACCTCGTCAATCTGGTTGACACTATTGCCGCCCTTGAAGAAGGAGGAACATCCACTAAGAGGGAGAAGCCTCGATAGGGATGCCCTAAGTAAACGGAAGGATTTTTTCATTTTATTTTGCTCCTTATTTTTTTAGGTCGGAGACGTTCGGTGCCTGAGAGAACCATTCTCCGTCAGCCTTTTGCCTGACAAACTTAAACGGCTCAAATCCGGTAAAGAAGGAGACCATCTTGTAAAGAAGACCATGGACTCCGCTTCCGTGGTTTAGATAATACTGAAGAAGATCAAGAGAGAGCGATTCCTTGAAATGATCCTTTTCCTCCCTTTCCGACCTATCGACAGTGGAGAGGTTGATGCCTCCTCCATAATAGGCGACAGGGATATTCCTGTACTCCCCTTCCTTTTCGCTTCCTTCCTTTGTCCCTTGATAGACGCAGCCTTGGCTCTTCGCCCTTTCGTTTAAGGCAGGCTTAAAGGGGAAGAAGTCATCGATCGTGATCTGAACATCGTCAGTGGAGGGATCCTTGCCAAGCCTTTCGTAGATTTTCTTCTTCCTGGCATCAGGAAGAGAGGCGAAGATAGTGGAGAAGTTCTCTTCGATAAGACCGGTAATATCCCTTTGACCGATTTCTTTATAGTCATAGAAACGACTCTTCCCCTGGATTTTCACTTTGACCGGATAGGAGACGCCAAACCTGTCCTTAGGAACAAAGGGAATCCTACTGCTTCCTGAGCCAGTGCTCCTTCCTCCAAGAATCGTAAGAAGCTGATTGACGGTAGAAGGAGTATTGTTATACCTATAGGTCCCTTCAAACACACTTTCTATACCGATAGAAGAGATGCCGGACTGATAGAAGTAGCAGTTATCAATCGTCCTGCTTCCTTTATAGACATCCTTGATGCCATCGGTCTGGCTCCTTCCCGCCCAGAGGGAGTTAAGGCACTTCTTCCTCCTATCCTTATCTCCGTCACCGGTGAAATAGGATCCCATCAGGGAGTCGCCTTGGCCGTTTAGATAGTCATCCAGAGTCGAAGTCACGCTATTTCCGTCCCTTTGCAGGAAGGAAGAGGTCTTGCTTCCGTCAAGCTTCCTGTACTCGTTAGTTCCGACATCGATAAGGAAGTTCCTTGCATTCGAGAGCCTTGTGTTCTTGACTGTCCTATCCCTGCTTGAGAAAGAACGCAGGACGTTCTTTCCGCAGGAGAGACGGGAATAAAGAAGGGAGACATTATCTGCCTCTACGTCCCTTACGCTTCCGCATGTCTTTAAAAAGGAAAGGGAGGAAGGGGTGTCGCAGTTCCGGATATCGACATCGTCAATCGTAACTCCATCCTTGTCGACATAGACACCGCAGTTGTCCTGTCCATAGATGGCAATAAGAGGCCTGTTCTTCGGATCGCCAAGGGCATAGGCATAGCTAGGTCCCCGGAAGAGATCATCTTTTCCAAGGGCAGGAACGGAAACACTCGTTCCGTCTGAATTCACTTCCTTGGTCCTAGAAGGATAGATTAGGTCGTGGAAGTTCCTCTTGTATCCGTTGCCATAAAAGTCCTTCTGGACATGGAGGGCGGAGAGCAAGGTGTCTCCCCTTTCGGCAAGGCCTTTGTCCGGATTCTCTTTAGCATAGGCGTTCCACTTATCGATGAATTCATGGGAATCGTTCCGGACGAACGTATAAGGAGTGAAACTCGTCTTTCCGCTCTTACTGTCATAGTTCCCGAAGAGCGTTGTGTTCCCGCTCTTTAGAACCGGAGAAGAGTCTTTCAAAACGACTTTTCCGTCCTTATCCCTCTCGTAGACGTTCTTCAGGGAGTCGAAGTTCTTCCGCAGGACGACTTTCTCTCCATCCTTGCTTAAATTCGTGCACTTCCTTAGTCCGTCATAGTCGTAGACATTTATTCCGTCATCCACGACAGTAAAGGAGAGGGTGTTCTCGCTGCTGTCGGAGGAAGAATAGCCGCAGGACCTCTTTAAATAGGCAGCCCCTTCCTTTAGGACAGTCCTTTTTCCGGAAGAGACATCATAGGAGATATTGTCGCTCTGCTCTTCGATACGGAGAGTGGAAGAGAGGTCTTCCGGAACGACCTTGGTATGATAGACAAAAGAAGCTGAAGTCTTGTTTCCGTCCTTATCCAGGTCATATTCGCCATAATAAAGAGTCGAATCCAGATTGTTCTGGGAAGAGGAAATCTCCGGAATGAAGAGGATTGCCGAATTCTTATAAAGGATGGCCTTCCTGCTCCGGTGGACGTTTCCTTTCTTATTGCTGCAGGTGAGGGTAATCTCCCCTTCCACTTCCGGATAGAGGTAGAAGGAATCCTTTTCCTGTTTCAGATAGGCATAATCCTCTCCTCCCTTGTCGATTGACCAGACAAGCTCGTTTCCGTAGGCAAGGTTACTCTCCTCGGAAGTGACGGGAGTGGCTTTCAACAGATAGCCTTGGCCGGTAATCTTAAACGCCTCCCTGTCCTGATAATCCCAGTCTATGCCCTCGATATCCTTATCAATGAGGGAAAAGGCGGCATTGACGGAGACAATGCCTAGAAAAGCGATGACAAAGGGGGCGAGAAGAAGGATAGCCAGATTACTTTTTTTCATGCGTTTACCTCCCTATGGATAAACCTTGTGTTCTTTTTCTTCTTGAAGTAGAAGAAAAGAGCAAGGGCAGGGATGAAGGAAAGGAAGACAAGAAGGAAGAAAGAGGCAATAAAAGGAACTTTCAGGTAGTTGAGAAGGAAGAAAACGAAGAAGAGGAACAGAGGGGCTAAATAGGAGAAGAGAGAAGCATTCAGAGACTGCTTTCCTCTGTTTCTCCTCTCTCCCCTTAGGCAGAGGATAGAATAGGAATAGGCAAGCAGGAGGGAAGAGAAGAAAGCGGCGAAGGCATTGACGGCATTCCTGTTCTTGGTGAAAATCATAACCATGGTCATGGCAAACAAAGAAAGAGAGAGGGAAAGAAGCGGAATCCCCCTTTTGACGGAAAGCTGCTTAGAAAGGGAGACAGGGATGATCTTCCTTAGGACGATGCCTTCCTTCTCCCGGCTTAGATAGTCGCTTGCCCCGCTAAGCCTGACCATGGAGAGGAAGACGAAGACGAAATAGGCTACGCTTTCCTTGACATTGGGGAACAGGGAAAGATAATAGCCAAGAAGGCCCTTGGAGAAGATGATGTTCAGGGCATAGACAATCAGATAGCCAAGGTAAGGACCGACAAGAAGAAGGCCAGTGAAGGAATAAAGGTTTTCGCTGTTACTATAAAGAAGCTGCCTTTCCTTCTTGCAGAGTGCCTTAAGAGGACTCCTCCTCAATGGTTTTCTCTTCTTCCGGCTAGCATAGTTCCTCTCCCCTTTATGAAGGACGGCATGATAGCTTGGGACGGTGACAAGAAGGCCAAGAAGGAAAGCACCTAAGGCAAAGGCAAACCAAAGGAAGAAATGAAGTCCGCTTCCTTTGACCATAAAGTCAAGAATCCTATTGACAATCAGAAGATATTTCTGCCTATTAACCATCTTCTGCCTGTTTTCTGTCGTAAAAAGAAGGGTGAGATCCTGGTCGGAGACAAGCTGGACGAAGAGGTTTAACACTTTTCCGTAAAGGAAGGCAAAGCCTCCCCTGACGACAAGTCCGCTGATCAGGAAGAAAAGAGGGCGGTCGGAGAGGTAGGAGACAATCCTATGATAGAGAGGAAGCAGGATCCTAGCTATGCCAGCCTCAAAGAAGAAAGAGAAGAAAGGATAAAGGAAGGCGAGGAAAAAGAAGAAGGCAGGCCTATGGAACCTTACCCCATAGGAGACAAGAAGGGGGAAGATGAGAAGAGTCTCCCTCCTAAACTGATAAAGGAAGACCGTAATCAGTTTAGAGGAAATAATCGAGGCGGGGGAAAGAGGAAGGGCAGATAAGGCAGTCAAGTCCTCTCCCCGGTAGAAGAGCCGCTCGCATTTAATAAGCAGGGATAACCTCCTAAGCCTAGAAAGAATAAACAGGAACAGAGTCCTGTAGGCAAAAGGAACTCCCGAATAGTCTTTCAGTTTGCCTAGGACGCCGACAAAAAGAAAGACCTCAACCGCCCTAAAGACGAAAAGAAAGACAAGAGAGGTCAAAAGGGAAAACACTTTTCTCTTTCCTGTCTTTCCAGAGAACGAAAAAAGAAGCTGAAAGTCTTTGGAAAGAAGACTAAGCATCTTTCTCCTCCTGCCTTTGGTAGGTGGAGAAGAAGATATTCTTCAGCTGAATCCGGTAGTCCGGATCCTGATGGAAGTCTAACCTCTGTTCGACATGGCCTCTGTTCACGATTCCTACCCGGTCACAGAGAGAAGAGACAAGGTCGATGTTGTGGGAAGTAAGAAAGACGCAGCGTCCGGAGGCGGCATATTCCTTCCTCCTGGAGGTGAGCGCCTCAACGCCCATGATATCGAGCCCGACCGTCGGCTCATCCAGAATCCAGATGTCCGGCTTATGCAAAAGGGAGGCAATCAGACAGAGCTTCTGCTTCCTACCATGGGAATAGCCTTCCGTTTTCTTCCTTAGGTCTTCCTTCGACAATCCAAGCCGGGTGGAAAGATAGTTGACGTTCTTATCAAAGTCGTCCTGATCTACCTTATAGATGGAGGCGATGAAGTCAAGATAGTCGTACCCGCTCCTTACTCCGTAGCAGTTCGGTTCGCTAGCCACGTAGCCAAAGCTCTTCTTTGCCTCAAGCGGGTCCTTTAAGACATCGTAGCCGTTAAGATAAATGGCGCCGTCGTCAAAAGGCTTAGCCCCGATCCTGCAGTCAATCGTCGTTGACTTACCGATGCCGTTTTTTCCGATGTAGCCGAAAACCTCACCTGCATAGGCTTTAAGACAGAGGTCTTTTAAGACCTGTTTCTTTCCATAGCTCTTGTCGACATGCTCGATGTCGACCCTAATCTGTTTGTTTTCGCTCACGAATCCTTTCTCCTTAAACGCACAAACTGAATATGTTCGGTTCCGTCTACATCGAAGAACGCATATTTGCTTGTGCATTCTTTGCACACAAAGATGTCTTTCTCCACTTCCTTGACATGGTTAGACTTACAGCAGGGGCAGAACTTCGAATAAATTTTTCTTTCGCCGCTCCTCACCCGCAGGATGTCGTTGAAGTAGTCCTGAAGAAGCCAGTTCTCGTCTAGCCTTTTTGTCGGCTTATGGACAAGAGATGGACAATAGGAGACCTGATGGAAGAGGCTCCTTGCCTCTATCGTATCATATTTCTTCCATTGTTCCATATTTTCAGGGCTGTTCAGCGAGGAAAACAGAGTATCCTTCCGGATATAGAGAAGATGCTTACTCTTTATCCGGGGATCGATGAGATTGTCAAATTCAAAGACAAAGGAATCATTCTTCCTATCCGGCAGGCAGGTTAAGGAATAATAGGGGGAATAGACAAACTTCCTCTTCTTTCCTTCTTTGCCGGCAAATTCGAACTTGCGGTAGCTTAAGACAGAAGGCCTAAGGCCAAGGTAGGTCTCAAACGCCTTTCTCTCCCTCTCCTTGTTCTTCTTTTCTGCCCTGCGCTTTTGGTAGAAGCGGAAGCAGTAAAGATATTCCGGATGGTTCCTTAGGACGTTTGTCTTATAGGGGGCAAAGTCTTTCGGCCTTGCCTTTTTAAGGCCGCGGAAGAAGGAAGTCTCCAAAATCTTATTTAACCGCTTATTCCTCTGCCTGATTCTGTCCCTGGCCAGTGGCACTTCCTTAAACTCGTCTTCTCCGTTAGAAAAGGCTGTAGGAAGCAAGGAAGCATAGAAAAGAGAGAGTTCAAAAAGTTCTTTCTTGATGTCATTTAAAAGATAGAGAAGGAAGAAGTTTTCCGTGACATTGTACTTTACGTCATAGTCCACGGCATGGACATACTCTGGGGAAGGAAGACCGTTCTTCCTTTTCCAGAGCGAAGAATCCTTCCTCGTCAGGGAAATATCCTCGACAGAAAGGGAAGAGACAAGGTCGGAGCGGAAAATAGAATCCCTCCGTTTAAGAAGAGAGAAAGGATGGGTAAGAATAGACTGCACGACAGAAAAAAGAGAAAGGAAGGAATCCAAAAGCCGCCCATCAAGAAGGAAGGACTCCTTCTGTAGGCTCAGATTGCCAGCGATGGAAACATCCTTCTCTTTTTCTTTCCTCATGAAGGGTTACAGTTTTTTGATCCTTTCCTTGATCCTACGACGGGTTAGAGGGAATTCCTTGCTCCCATAAAGATTTGTCAGCATCTGGTCGACTTCCTCAAGGCTAGGACGGACATAGTCCTCAAAGCGTCCCTGAAGTTTCCGGACGATCTTTTCGGAGAGGACATAGTCAAGGGCATCCTCTTTCTTGCCTCCGCATCCGACAAAGGCAGGGACAAAGTTCTCCCTCTGGTTAAGGATACGGTTACCATAGGCAACAGAGAAACTGTCAGCAATATAGTTGGCAACAGAGTCAAACTTCTTCCTATCCTCGGAAGAAAGCCGGTAGTCCGGATTCTTGACCGCATCGGCTAAAAGGGAAGTAAGCTGGGTGTTAGTCAAAGGAAGCGTCTTCACCTCTTCTTCGACAGCAAAGGGATCGTTACGTCCATTGAAGTCCATCGTCACGGAACGGTCATAGACCTTATCGGCAATGGCGAAAGTGGACTCATCCTGGTTGGCCGTGCCGACAAAGTAGGCGTTCTTGGAAATCTTTATCTTTCCCTCGGCAAGCCTAAGAGGCGGGTTGAATCCATAGGGAAGCTGATAGACACGGATCTTCCACTGATCAGAGGGATACTCCAACGTAGAGAGGAAGTCGGCGAAGTAGTACTCGACACGGGAGATGTTCCTTTCATCAAGGACGAACCTATAAATCTTATCCGGATTATAGTTTGCCTCATAGAGCTTCAAGAGGCAGTCTGTTTCGTTATACGTCTTCGAGAAGTCATTGAAATAGCCAAGCAGGGAAGATTTGTCTCTCCATGTCGCCTGGACAGGGAGGAAGACGACTTCGCCGCCGATGAACTTACAGAAATAACGGGGAAGGGAGGATTTACCGGTACCTGACCTACCCTGAAGGATGGAGAAGTGGGAGACGCACCTTCCGGACACAAAGGTCCGTAAGTCATTGAGGGAATAATAAAGCTTTTCTTCCTTGGAAAGATAGTTACGGAACTGTACGACTAAGTCAGATAAGGCAAGATGAGGAACGGTATGGTTATCATGCTTCTTTACTCCGCTATACCTTTTATCGATCCTAGAAAGTCCGGGGAAGACTCTTTCCCGGTCTTTGACCGGGGCATCCTCAATCGAGCCTACCCCTCCTACTCCGCCTAAGGCAGAGGCAAGAGAGCCCTCTTTGGCGGCATCCTTTCCTTCTTCTTTATCCGAAGGAAGTTTCTTCCTGTCGGAAGAGACATCGTTATCCTTGACCTCATCATCAATCGGCTCAGCCACCTTCTTTTTGGTGACAAGCTTAAAGAGGGCAATAACGGAAAGAAGAATGGCTCCGATAAGTAAGGCAAGGAAGCAGTAGACAAGTAAGGAAACAGCAAGGCTGTTTCCGATAAAGATCAGTAAGGGAACGATGTTTTCCTTCGTCCTAGGACTCTGGAAGAGAATTCCGATTCCGATGGAAAGGAAGAGACAGAGAAAGACAGAAAGGAAATAAACGGCAAGGGGAAGCACAGAGAAGGGCTTCTTGTTCTTTCTCTTAAAGAAACGGTATTCATAACCAAGGGCAAAGGTAAGAAGGGAGATATAACAGGCGACAAGGGCAAGGATGACCCTGCCGGTCACCCCAGGCACCCTCTCTCTCCTTCCTAACGAAGTGGCTAAGAGATAAAAGAGATTGTCCTGTCCCCTAAGGGAATTCTTCGATCCGTCAAGGCAGAGGCCGACAAAGATAAGAAGGAAGGAATAGAGCCTAGCTAGGCCTAAAGCAAAATAGTTTCCTAACGTCCTAAGCGGAACATCAGGAACAGCCTTTTTCCTTTTGTCCTTCCGATGAGGATTCATCAAAGGATCAGGAGTCTTTCCTTCCCTGAAATCCGGTTTTTCCTCCTTCGGAGCATTTTCCGTCTTCTCCTTGGGCCTAGGCTCTTTATCCTTCAGCCTATCCTGCCTAGTCTTCCTCTCAGGCTGTTTCTTTTCCTCTTCAGGCATTCTTCTGTTCCTCCTTAGTGAACCTAATCTTTATTTCCTTACCATTATCCTGGTAGGTTTCCCTGATCGGACCATCATAGTCCTCTTTGACTCTGCTCCTATTTCCGTCCTTCTTCCTTGTGACCTTCTCATCCGCAAGATAGAAGGTCACTTCTTCGATGCTTCCGGAAGGATAGATTACCTTCTTCTCCCTCTCTTTCCTATAGCTTTCGCTGACCTTATCCCTCTTCGAAGAGACAAAGTCAATCCTCAGCCTAGAATACAGAACAGAGATAAAGGTACCGATTCCGATAGGAGACTGAAGAAATAACACAATGGCACCGATCTTCTTGACTCGTCCCCCCGAATAGACTCCGACAACATCCTCGAAGGTCAGATCATAACTATCACTAGCATCATTGGCATCTCCTCGCCTAGTATAATGCCTCTTCCCGTTCACTTCCTTCCTACCAATCACCCGATGGATAATCGTCCTTCCGCTTTCCCTGTTCTCATAGGCAAGGACATCATAGAGATGGATAGAGGATTCATCCTTCACCTTAGTGACGACAATCCTATCTGACTTATCAAACTGGTTATCAAGTCCATTGTTGACAAGATAGTCGTTCTTCTCGTTCTTATAGCTCCTAGACCCGGAAGCAACCACCCTCACCCTCTTATCCCCGATAGGCATCTTATTATGGGTAATCCGGTTAGTAAGGGAGTAGAGGAACACCGGAATAAAGATAATCAGCAAGGCATAGAAGAGAACATTGGAGAGAATCTTCGTAACCTTCTTCTTTTTAATGACTTTCGGATCCTTCAAGTCAAGAAGCATGGAAAGGAACTCGCTACTGCGGGTTCCTTTTCCGGCTTCTTCCTTGGCTTCCTTGCTGTAATGGATAAGGAAGAAAGTCAAAACACCGCAGACAAGGGCAAGAATCAAATAGGTAATTAAAGTGAAGAGAAGGGAGCTTGAAGAACTAGCAAGAAAAAAGAAAGGCATGGTCAAAAGCTCCTATCAGGCAAGGGCAGTCTTCGCCATAAGGGAAATCGTAAACTTAAGTTCGGGAAGATTTGCGCTATCAACTTCCCCGGTGTAGTCCTTTCCATAGTACATCACCTTACGGAACTGCTTCCTTTGGTTAATAACCTCTGCGTCAGATATGGATGCGCCGCCTTTTTCGCTTTTATCATCATAGAAAAGCGATGGGTTCCTATTATTAAAGAATCCCCCCCAATTAAAACCGACCGTGAGGGAAAAAGAGGCATCACCACTGGTTTGTGCATAGTTAATCGGCTGCGGACTTAGCGTATAGTCTTTGCTTGCCTCGTACTTAGCATTATTTGGCCTATAGACCTGAACATAGCCGGCATCGATAGCATCCTTAACCGATTGGGGAATAATCAGCTGATAAGTGCAGGCATTAATATATTGTGTAGGTCCGACATTTCCTTTCAGGGTGACTGTAAGATTCTCAGACCCTACTCCATCATGCTGAATACGGCCATCCTTGTCGTTAGGATCGGCATCAAAGGTGATATTGTCCGTGTCAAGCTCATCTTTTCCACGGACAAATTTTAAATCGCTGAAATGGACATTGATATCGTTGACGACACCGATATCCACCTTACCCTGCTGCTGACTCTTTTTAGTCTGTGACACGACAAAAGCAGCTAAGCCCGAAGTCATCAGGCCTACGGAGACAAAGATAAGGGAGAAGATAACCCAGTTATTTCGATAGTGATGTATTTTATATCTTTTCTTTTTAAGCACTTTGTTTTCCTGTTTTGTCTACACAAAAACGAAACAGAAAGGTCAACTATTTCGTCGTCTGAGAAGTCCCTGCGGAAATCGTCAACAAGAAGTGAAGTTTAACGTCTTGGAGCGTTTCACCCGCCGTAACTGAATTTTTGGTTAACACCGTATAGAAATCATTCATGGTACTTGTCCTTGTAGCGTCATCAACCAGTTTTCCTTTATCATCTTCATCATAATAATTTCCAGGGTTCAACTTGTTGAAAGCTGTTCCCCAGCCAAATTCAATCTTAGCGTTGAAATCAGCCATAGATTTATCTGTATCTGTGACAGAAGCACTACCAGTATAGGTGTAATTTTTATCTGTCGAACCAATTAGTTCAACATCCTGACCAAAACAGGAAGGAAGAACAAGGTAGTTCTCCGTAGCGGCGGTGGTAAACCGATTGTTTGCCTCCGTATCTATAACCCACTTCTTATTCCCTTCTTCGCCCTCTTCCTTAGCAATGTCCAAACGGACTTTGAAGGAAGTGACAAACCGTTCGGGTCCGACTTTTCCTTCCAGGGTGAAACCTAGCTTCTCCGCATTCGTTCCGTCATAACGGATACGGCCTTTATCATCATCGCTTTTCGGGTTAAAGGAGAAAGCCCTGTCCTCTACATTTGTTGTGACATTAATTTCCACATTTTCGTTCGAAACAGCACCGATAGCGACATTTCCGTCAACCTTCTTTTCCGTCTTCGTGGAGATGATCCAGGCTGCAAAGCCAGTCGCTATCAGACAGACAGAAGCAAAAGCAGCAAGACCAATCGTAAGTGACTTGCGCTGACCGGATTTATTTGTACGAGTAGCCATAGTCTTGATTATCCTTTCCTTTAAAATCTAAGCGTGATTTGCCGTGAGAGTGATTGTAAACTTAACGTCTTTGAGTTTAGCAATCGCACCCCTGACCGTCTTTGCATCGTCAAAGTAAGTAACAGCATTTTCATCAGTTCCGACTTTATCTTCTGGATTATGTTCATTATAGAAGTTGACTGGATTAAGAATGTTTTCACCGGATTTGAAATGCTCTCCCCAACCGAACCTATCCTGTGGAAGAGTGACTGTACAGGCGAAGGTGTTTGTTTTTGAGTCACTGTCACTTACCTTAGCAGTAAGTACAGTTTCGTCCGAAGGCCCTATAATATAATGGCTAGCAAGGCACTTGCTGTAGTTTTTATCCTTATCATCATTTACAACAATCTTTGCATTAACAGTCGGTTGGACCGTGTCACTTGCAGTATTGTTCGCAACATTGAATTTCAAAGTAGGAGTGAAAAATTCGTCGTCGACATCTTGTCCGGCATTGAACCATGAATTCGTTGCCGTCTTAGTAGCTTTTCCCCAACTAATATAATTCTTATTATCTTCGAATTTAATATCAGTAATCTGAACACCATTATCTGTGATTTCGTTGACTTTCACATTACCTTCGCCATGGCCAGAAGCATTCTGGGCAATGACCCAGCCTGCATAACCGGTTCCCGCAAGACCGACAAGAGAAATAGCAGAAAGAATAGCAACAGTTAACTTTGTTTTTGTTTTCATTTCAATAATCCTTTGTATTACTGCGCAGAAACAGTCAAGGTAAGCTTGAATTGTGCACTATTTAACTTTTTGAGCCTTACAATATTTTCTTTAGCCTCATCCGCTAATTTAGATGTATAGTCCTGGTCGTTGTAATAAACATAGGGATTGATACTGCTACTGCCGAAAAGTTTTCCCCAGGTAAATTTGATGGTGACAGTAAAAGTGTATTTAGTTGAATCAGTCTCATCCCGTTTTCCTGAATCGACAGAAGGTTTCGGAATAGCACCAACAGCTCCATCTTTCGCATCAGTGTCCCTAATACTTTCATACACTTTGCTATCATCAGTTTCATCAAAAGTAGCACTTACCTTAGGAGCAGTATTTGCAGGAGACTTCACCACAAGACTATAGGAAGCCTCCAAATCTTCGCTGTCATTCGGATCAGCAGTCAACCACGGTGTCTTTCCACTTGTAAGACCCTTAGATGACGGACCAAAATAGATGCTGTTATCCTTCCATTTTGAAGTGGAATCAATCGTAATACGATTGTCATTGACCGTCGTATCAGCATTTAACGTCGGTCCAGTCACATCCTGTTTTGCATCATTGGCAACAATGGTCCATGCAGAATAGCCTACACCGGCACTAAACATTAATGCACCTGCTCCAATCAGACCGAACAAAAAGTTTTTCTTCATTTTTCTTTCCTCGTTTATTTATTATTTTGCAGTAGCAGAGATAGTAATCTTAAAGCTGGGTTTATCCTTATTATCCCCGGTAGTTGCTGTGTTTAACTTTGCTAACTTATTCAAAGTTTCCACTGCCTCGTCATACTTATCCGTAGAATTATAATAAACATAAGGATTCGTATCAGTAGTCTTGCCGTTATCGTCTTTTCCAAACTTAGTTCCCCACTTAAAGGAAACATCAACCGTATAATGATTGGTTTGTTCAATTCGAGTGACAGTCAGACTCTCAGCAGGAGCAATAAGGATGTCATCCGTGACACAAGCCTCAAAGACTGTATCGCTAGTATCCTGCAAAGCAAACGTTGCAGTAAGAGTATCATAGGAAATTGTTGATCCTTCAGCTGTTGTAACTTCGAAATAAAGCGTGAACTTCCTGTTTTCTTTAACGCCAGCATCGCCATGTTGAAGCCAAGAACCAGCAGATGTTTGGCTTTCATCTTCCTTCCAGCCAAAGCAGACCGTCGGATTACCAGTGAGTGGCGTGGCCGAATTAGAGTAAGAGCCTTCGTACCATCTGATATTTGTGATTGAGATGCGATTATCGACAACCGTATCAGCCTTCCTGTTGCCAGTGGCTTCTCTGCTCTGATTCCTGGCAATCGTCCAGGCAGCATAACCAGTACCGACCATAAGTCCGGCAGAGCATAAGGCAACAATCGGCATCCATACCTTTTTCCTACTTTTCTTCATTTTTAATTAATCCTTTCAAGAACCTTGTTCTTTTTAATCGTCTCATATCGTCATAATACTGAAACACCTAAGCCTTATTAGGAAATGATTTCATCCATCTAGTCGATAAATACGAACTAAGAATATTTAGAGACAGAGGAATCATATTTCCTAACGGATATCATGATTCATGTCCCAATGATTCCTCCCTGGGTAATACTCTTTCCATAGAGAAATAATCTATTTTTGATTATTGTGATCATTGTCCTATACCTTTTGAATATGGAATTTATATTTCTTTACTTCTCCGGACCAATTCGATTTAAGAGACACATCGTGATTAGAGCCATAATTAGAGTCCGAACCAGATGACTCTACCTTTCCACTACCTGATATCTTTCCGCCAAAGCTCCCGCTATATGTGTACCAAGATGCAATAATCGCATTAATCTTGGTCTTATCGCACTTGAACTTCCTTGTCCCATTATTGACAATGTTCGCATTGCCACTACTTGTATTGTTATCATCAGGAGAATAAAAGGCGGCAAAGTCAGCAGTAATGTCACAGGTGGTTTCAGATCCGATTGTAAGCTTAGAACCAGGCATCCACATTGTTTTTTCGGTAGCATCAAAGCTACCCTTTCCAGATGTGGAAATTGAAAATCCAGAATTAATGGGAAGAAAATATTTTGAACTACTTATCTTTATTTGGTCGCCACTACCCTCAATCAAACCTGTTTTTATAGCCTCTTTAATTAACTCATCCAATTCACCAAACGCAGAGGAATCCATATAGACCGATAGACTGCCAATTTTTCCACTTCCAGAAAGAGTGAGAGAAGTCAAATGCTTAGAAAAATCAGTCGTAGAGGTAGACGAAAAGTTCCAATTCAAGTAACCGTCCGTCAATAGAATGAGAGCATTCTCCGCCCCTACAATCAGACTTTTTTGAAAAACCCTGGTTTTGCTGTCCTTGCCATCTTCATTTCTGTTAATTTGAAGCAGTCCGTAAAAGAAAGAACCTTTTTGCAGGGTTAGAGTCGCTCCTATATTGGGTAAATCATATTTATAAAATGGGAAGATTTGATCAATAAGAGCATATTTGACTGCAGGCGTCCCTCCAGGCCAATCATAAATAGTGATGGGCTCGTATACTTCTCCGCCACTATTTACAATTATTTGTTTATCGGCAGAACCCGTTGCTTGCTTAATATATCCAAAGCAATTCCTCTTTCCGCCGTTTTGGATTTGAAGTTGAGCATCATTGTCTAAATATAATGTCGAGTAACTACCGAAAGTGTGACTTGTGAATTTAGATGACGACCCTCCAAACTGCCCAAGTATGGAAAGAGTTCCATATACTTTCCTTACTGCCTTGAGCGTAAGCTTACGTTTTTCTACAGAATTAGTATTAACAGAAACACAGACACTGGTATCAAATGTGTAGAATTCATCAAACGAGAGCATGGTGTCCTTACTTTCTCCCGTTCTATCGCAAGGCAGAACAAGTTCAACCCCGGCAGAAATGACGCAGTCATGGGTAATCGTGGTATTAGCCGTAACGACAACCTTCTGACTTCCGCCTTTTTTCGTTGCGGCGGCTAATCCAGCTTCGACAGTGGTATAACCATTAGCATCCGTATCACCGGCAATATAGCAGACATTCTGTTTAGAGTTACTTGAAGTAGCCGTCCTTGTGTCTTCATCATTGGAGCGAAAAATAACCCACTGCGCCTTAATCGGAAGGATAAAAAGGACAAGAAGAAAACTAAGCAGGAAAGAAACAGTAAGTTTAAGATTTGTCTTTTTCATGCCTTCTCCTCCTGGACATAGGCCGCAGAAGCAGTAATTGTCAAATCATTGTAATAAAGATAGGTATTCAACCACTTGGATTGATCTTTGCCTAAATCAACATCAAAAGTAAAAGTAACCGTGCTTTCTCTGTTCTTCCTTGTATCCGGAACAGTATAGACAACACTATATTGCGTATATTTGTCCGTATCGTTAGCCACGGCAGGAGAAAACGAAGGTTGCTGTTTTATCGTTAAGTCGGATGAATCCGGGGTGATGGAGGTAATTTTCCGAATCAGATTAAGTCCATCCTTCTCTTTAAGAGTAGTTGTACTCTTCGTCTTTTCACCCTTAAGGATAATCTGAAGATAATCCTTAGGATTGACCAGCTTAACCTTAAGGATAATCTTTCCTGTCTGAATAATAGGATATCCGATAATCCCTGAATCGGAAGTCCCCCACTGCGATGGAGCAGTTATTCCCGTTCCAACAAATCCGCCCTTATTGCTGAACTGGGGAAGAGAAACACTTACTACTTTAATCTGACTGGATTTTCCTTCGCTCACATCCCCGTCCGCCTTTAAATTAAACGAGGTCTCATTCTTTGGATTATTGGTTATCTTATAGGAAGCAAAAGCAGTGGCTCCGAGGAAGCCGATACAGAACGCTGAGAGCACAAGCACCCATCTTTTTGTTTTATTCATAAATAGTGAGAACTCAATGAAGGAATAACGAGATGCAATCTTGCCTGATTATAGAGCCGATGCATGAAAAAATCAAATAAAAACGGGCTGAAAGTGTTTAGAAGAAAGAAAAAAAAAAAAATAGACATTTCTGTCTTGATTTGTTCAGCTTTTAATACGCTCTGAAAAGGTAAGGAAGGGGCGGCCATCATCCGCCCCTTCCTGCCCTTCCTTAATCAGACAACCGGGGGAAGAGTCGTGTTGTCCTTAATCGTCAGCAATGTGCCAGTACCGGAGGCTTCAATCCAATAGGTTCCGATTTCCAAAAAAGTATTGCCCTTCCGGTCTACTTTCGTCAGCACATAGTAGTCATCCTTATTGCCTGTCTTGCTGTAATAATAGTTCTGCACTTTATTCAGGCTCGGAAGGAAGGAAATCGTGTTGGCATTGAGGCTTGCATTAAACTCGACATCTGCCTTAGCCAGACCGTCAAGGATATTGATGACACCATCCTGTTTAAGGGAGAGCTCACTTAGCTTATTCACGCCGCTATCGTCCGTCTTATATTTGACTTCTACAGGAAGAGAGTTGGTGAAGGATACAAGGCTGGTTCCTAGATTGATCGAACTTAAATCAAGGGTCCTATTGAACTTTTTGTCTTTTTCGCTATAAGTCCTACTCTTGACAAGCTTCTCCGGAGTGATTCCGCTTCCGCCTATCCCGCCTTTATCCTCATCGGAGGAAGAGGAGGAACCGGAGTTCTCAAGTTTATAGACAAGGTAGCTCTTCCATGCCGTCCTTCCAATGCCTGACTGTTTCTCCTCGAAGTTAAAGCCAAGGGCACAGAGGTAGTACCCGATATGGCTCGTCCTTTCCTTCTGGGTGACTAGCCAGAGCTTTGTCTCGTTTGCATAGTGCTTGACGATAAAGCAGTCCGCATCCTTAGGACGGATATAGTACTCGGTCTTCGTCCCATTGCATTCGACAAGAATATAGGCGGAAACATCTGCCTTGTTTCCGTCTGTGCCCTTTTCGACATGGACGGCAGCGGTAACCTTAGCATCGATTTCGGCAAGAGAAATGTCAAGCTTAAGATGAAGATTGACCTTCAGACTGCCGGAAAGGGAGAAATCGTTCTGATCGGTCGTGCTTAGCAAAAGAGAAGTCCTGACCGGAAGGGAATTGAAGTCGATGGCATTCTTTTTGAAGTCATCATTGAAGACAGCAGAATATTTGGTAAAGTCGCCCTTAGAGGAAGTAAGGGACAGGCTCCCTTTAATCTCTTTCTGGCTTGTCGAAGTTGAGCCGTCCTCGTTTTCACCGGCCGTTGTCAGCAAAGTAGAGAAGTCGATTGAGGTAATCTTCCAGTCGTCAGGGTTGACAGTCTGATAGGTCCTATTGATATCCCTTATCCCTGAATTAGAAGACCCGAAGAGAGCATTATTGAGCTCTAAATGGATCTTTCCGTCCGTAATCCCGACGAAGACAACATCATCGAGAAGAGAGAGGAAGGAAACAAAGTCAGGAGTCGGGGAAGAACCTACATTTGTTCCTTCCTCTTTCTTCTCCCTCACCCTGTTATAAATCTGGACAATCGGTCCAAGATAGGCATAGAAGAGGTTCGTCTTCTTCCTCGAACTGATCTGGTCGGTCCTATCCTGGATGGACTTATTTCCCCTAAGGGCACCGATAAAGGAAGTGTCCTTTGCCTGGCCCTTGTTGTCCTGATGGTAGTACTTCACGGCAAGATTGTCTTCGATATTGTTATAAGGAGTCCTATTCTTGCTGTAATAGAACCTGACGGAAGGATCATAGGTGTATTTATCCCTATCGAGGTGGATATCCCCGGCATACTGGCTATTAAGATAGTCAAAGTCGACTGTTCCGTCCCTAGAGAGAGGATAGCTCCCGTCAGTGGACCTATCCTTTATGCTCCTATTAAGACCTAGGCTGAACTGTTTTTCGTTTCCGGGAAGAAGGTCGAAAAGACCAGTGATGAAGAAAGAAAAGGAATTGACTTCCTTTCCTTTGAAGTCATTGACGGAGAAAGACTTGCTTCCGTCTAAATAAGTCCTAGAGGAAGGAGAGACATATTCCTTCCTCTTCCTTGTCACATTCAGGACGATGTCCTGGTATTTAAGTCCAAGAAGGGAAAGAGAGGCTAGTCCTTTGTCGGTAAGCCCTAAAGTCAATGTCCCTCCTTTTGTAAAGGAAGAGTCGATGATCGAGGGATCAAGCTCTAGGATAAGATGGTCGTCATCGGAGGAAGAGGAAACAAGGACAAACTGAGAAAGGACAGATAAGTCAAGCCCGTCGGAAAGAGTAAAGATCGAAGAAAACTTCTCTAGGACATTCTGCCTGGCAGAAGAGACATCCTCGTCTGCTTTCGTCAGTTTGGCTATTCCTTCGGATAAAGCAGAGAAGACAGAAGAAGCTTCCGTCTTACTGATAGACTGTTTCCTGATGCTTCCAAGCGTCCTATAGGCATTTCCGCCAAGATAACGGACATCCAAGTCATGGGTCTTATTCTCCGCCTTAATCTTCCTTCCCAAAGCCATCTCAGGTGCATCTTCTTTTGTCAGATCAAACCTAGCCTCGCCACCGAAATCAATCTGTTTATAGCTTCCGTCTTCGTTTGTATAGCCTTGTTCGATCAGGTTGACCGAGAGATCCCTGCCGAACTGTTTCGTCTCTAAATAAGGAGTGATCTGCTTCCTGACAGGAAGAATACCGTTATAGCTCGTCTTATATTCTTCCGTATCGATTGAATCAAAAGAGGGAGTGAAGGAATCTAAGGTGAAGGTAAGGGAAGCCTCTGCTTCCTTAAAGGGGATTCCTTCTACCTGAATGGACTTTATCTCGTTTTCGTTATTCTCCTCATCCTTTCCCCTAGAGAGGGTGATGGTGACAATTTTATCCGGATCATCGCTAAGGCCGAAGGCCTTTGCGCAAAGGCTCACCTTAATGTTTGTTCCGTCACCTGAGGAAGTGACAGAGGAAAATAGATCGGTAAGGTGGGAATAGTCTCCCTGTAGGACTTCCTTGAAGGCACAGGAAGAAAGAAGGGAGGCAACATTTTCGATAAGAGAAGTGGTATCCGAGGAAGAAGAGGCAAGGGAAAGAGAAGAGAAGACATCCTTGACCTTCTGGTTAGTCAGATGACCCTTGCTCTGGTTATTGACATTGATGTAGGTAGTCTCTTTTTCATAATAGACAGAGGCCTCTCCCTTGATATAGGGATTAGCCGCCTGCCCCTGGCTGATTTTTGCCTGTACCCGCTCCGAAGAAGAAAGATCAGCGTTGACCTTCAGGTCAAAACCTTTCTCTCCGTCCTTTCCCTTCCTGTCAAAGGCAAGGGTAGCGGCAAAGGTCTTCTTCTTCGCCCTGTTTAAAAAGGTGACAAAAAGAGGATCAAGTCCGTCCCTGTCCACCTTCTCTAGAGAGGAGTCAAACGGACTGACATAGGAAGTAATAAGGCTCTGCTCCCCTTTCCCGTTAAGGGTAAGGACATAGTCTGTCCCATCGCTCCCTTTGAAGGTTAGCCCCTTTGGCGTAGAAAGAGAGGTAAACCTAAGCTTATCACTCGCTCCCCTTTCGACATTTCCGTAATCCGTGGTGAAGGTGAAAACATGGCTTCCGTCAAGAGAGGAGATAGTATCCGTGGCACTATCCACACTCTTTGCAATCTGATCAAAGACAGCATTGATCTGGTCAAAAGCATCATTGACTGTGGATGAAGAGAAAGAAGGAGAGGAGAGAAGGTCAGAATCAGTGAGGACACCGACAATGTCCCCGATAGACGATGCACTCCTTGTATAAATCTTTCCGTCGTATTCTAGCGCCGCATTCTTGTCATTTAGGAAAAGACCGAAAGGAAGGGAGAGCCCCCCTGTCTTCCTCCTCCTATGTCCGGAGAAGGACTTGCTCTCTCCCTCAAGGTAACTGACCGCAAGGTCATTGCTTGTCAAAGAGAAAGAAGATTCCCCGCCTTTAGTGAGCGTCAGGCTAAGATCATGGAAGCGGAGGGAAGAGGAATTGGTCAGCTGCTTGAAAAAGGCAGATGCCTGATTCCCCTCCGGTTCGCTGTTTTGATTGTTATCCTGCTGTTTTCTGACGTTTTCCTGATACCTAAACGGGGCAGTGAAACCCCTAAAGAGGCAGGTAAGCGTCGCAAGAAGAAAGAATTTTCTCTTCATTTATCCTTTCCTAGGAAAGAGAAAGCCTACTCCTTATCCACCTTTACAAGAGTAGGATTCTCTTTCGTATTATTGTCGGCGAAGGAAAGATAGTAATATCCTCCCTTACCAAGGAACTCATGATGGTACTTCTGTTCGATATTCGACCCGTCAAGAATCTGATAATAGACTTTATTCTCCCTTGAGGCACCATAGAGGGTAGTGATGGTATTCACAGTATTAGTGAGAGAGAAATTATCCACCTTACTTAACTCTAAGTCAATTCCGACAGAGGCGACATCGAGGATGGAGACAAGCTCACCGCTTAAGGAGAGGGAAGTAAAGGCTCCGTCGTTCTTCGAATTATCGCTGTGGGTAAGCTTCCTATTGATGTCGTTTCCTAGGCTGACACCGTTCACTCCTAAGTCAATCGAAGAAAGGTCAAGTCCTAAGGAGAAAGTATTGTCCTTATGTCCGGTCTTATCCGGATTGATGAGAGCCTCGGGAAGGATGCTTGTGCCCCTGATGCCTCCGGCATCCTTAGCGGTTGCACTTGCGGAGCCTTCTTCCGTCGTCGAAGTTCCGTTCAAGGACAGTCCGTCTAAGGAGGAGACAATCTTCGTCTTAAGAGAATAGATCTGGTCGGAAGACTCGCTCTTTGCAAAGTTCAGCCCCCTACCAAGTCCGTAATAGCCAAGATGCTTCACAAACTCGTTGGTTGTGACATAGCGGATAGTACGTTCCTGCCCGTTATCATAATCAATGAGGACCTCCCCTTTGTCAAGGGAAGCACTGCCTTCGACCCTGCTGTTACTATCAAAGTAATACGTGGTGTTAAAGCTATTGCTCTGGTCAGATAGATTCAGATAGAACTGATATTCCGTCTTTTCTCCCTTGGTGGAATCACCGAAGGAAACTAAGGCAGAGAGTCTTGCCTTAACGACAAGGTCATTAATTAAAGGAATCTCGACCCGGAGAGAGCCATCCCTTGTATAGGCCTGCTTATCCGTGGAGTTAAGACCGAGCTGGAGGAAGAGAGGAAGGTCATCCCTGCTGATGTATTTGACACTGTCCGTCTTCTTTATTTCGGAAAGGGAGGAAACAGACGTGGCTTTATCCAGGGAAGAGACATCAAGGTTAAGGTTGAACGTCCTGTCCTGAATATGGAGATTATCAACATTCAGTGCGGTAATCGCCCCTTTCGAACTATCGAAGGTAAGGAAGACCTTGACCGTCTTATCCTCGCTTTCTGTCAGACCGATGGCTTTGGCATCCAAATCGACTTCAATCTTAGAATCCCTAAGATCGATCTTCGTGATATAGTTGCTGTTCCTTACTGTTTCCAGAGGGTCTTTCTTGCCATTGACCAAATCAAGGATAGGAAGAGATGAAGTGGAGGAAGAAATGGTCTTGACCAAGGAAAGAATGAGATTCTGAGAATGGTCAGTGGAAGCATTCTTAAGAAGCGATATCGTGTTGGAAATCGTGTCCTTATTGCAGTTGATTCCAATCGGAGAGGCTTTGGCAGAATTTCCGGAATACTGGACATAAAGAGAATCCTTGGCGACATTGTTATAGTCGAACGTCAGCTTAGGCTGGTAGGCATACTGATTGTCTTTGCCGATATTGACCTTAAGTGCGCCATTATACTGGCTGTTCTTGATATCCCTGTTGACCTTGCCGGATAAGGAAGCCTTCTGCGTAGTCACCGCCTTCTCATCGACGGCATTTAAAACGGCCTTTAAGGAGAAAGAATACTTCTGCTCTCCGGTGAAGAGATCAAAGACGCCATTGACAAGATATTCGAATTTCGTAACCGGCTCGCCCGCTTCTTTCTTAAAGGCGGCAGCATCGAACTTCTTTCCGTAGTAGAGAACCTCATTGGCAGAGACATATTCCTGATAGCCGAGGGTGAAAGTAAACTGATAGCCAAGCCTTTCAAGTCCGGAAACGGAAAGGGAGAGAACCTTATCCGCACTGGAATCGGTCTTCAGGTTGATAAGACCTCCTTCAAAGCCAAAAAGGGCAGGGGAGAGAGTCCTATTCAGGGTGTGATCGGCATCAGAGGTTTCCGAAGAGATATTGATATATTCGTCAAGATTCTTCAGATTCAACCCGTTTTCGACGGAGAAGACACTGCTGATTCGGTCTAAGACCAGGGAGAGGACGGAACTTGCGTCGACAGAGCTTCCGCTACTTGCATCGTTCCTCTTCTTGACCCCGTTCCTTACCGCATCGACAATGTTACCGATTTCCGCATTCTCCCTATACTCCTTTAAGACATTGTCGTAGGAAAGATAGGAAGTATCGCCGACCCTTCTCGCATCCAGATAGTGGTCGACATTGTTCCTTTTCGTGTGGGCAGTGATACTAGCCTCACAGTCAAGATAGTTCTTTCCTGGATGGGTGGACTTATCTAAAGGGGTAATCCAGTTTGTTAGGTCGGCATTCAATTGCCCGTCGAAGCTATAATTTGTGTTGTACTTGCTGTTGCTGATTCCAATATTATAGGCAAATCCGAATTTCTTCCTGTTGGCAATCTTCCCCAGAGAGGAAATAAGGGAGGTTGCTCCATTATAGGATACATATCCATCCTTACTTTCTACCTTAGTCAGCTTCTTGGCCGAAAGATCATCAAGGGAGAATTCCAAAGATAAGGTGTGATCACCAAGAGGGATATTGCTGACTCTGGCATATTGAATCTCGATTCCGTCACGTCCAAGGTTCTTTTCGGATTCATATTGGATTTCTAGGATCCTGTCATGATTATCATCACCGGAAAGACCTAAGGCAGAAGAAGAGAGGACAATCTTGGCATAAGTGCCGTCCTGGTTCGTGGACCTGTCCTTTAAAAAGTCCTTATAGACCGAATAGTCCCCGTTCAATAAGTCCTTCAGCTTGCAGTCATTGAGAAGAGAGGCGACAGATTCCGCTACGTTCCTGACGTCCTTCGTCCCGGTAAGGGAAGAGAAAGAGTCCCTCCTTGTACTGACGGAAGAGTAGTCGATATAGCCTTTCTTCTGTCCGTTCAGGTCGATAAAGGCTGTATCCTTCCTTAACGTCGCCTTGGCACTGCCTTGGACATAGCTATCCTGTCCGTTCTCATTTAAGGCTATCTGGAAAAGCTTTCCCTGCTTATTGCCATCTTTATCGGCCTTATCGCTTAAATCAGCGGAAAGACGGAGGGTGGCATTCTTCGTCGCTTTGTTTGCATCCGTCACTCCAATCTTCACACTGGCATCGAAAGCCTTGCTCTTAGCTAGGTTAAAGGCAGTGTAGAAGAGAGGATCAAGTCCGTTGAGGTTGACAATATCCACGCCTTCTTCCTGAAGCTTAGAGAGAAGATCCTTGGAAACGAGGTTCGACGTGGTCGACTGTTTGCCCTTGGCCGATAAGGATACCTTGACCTGTCTGTCTTCGGCACCCTCCTGACCCTTAATGGTAAGAGTCAGATCTGCTTTCACGCCGGCGAAGTAGAGGCTTTTATCAGCGGAAAGCGTAACCGTTCCGAGATTATCCGGCAAGGTCAGAAGGAAGTCGTATCCACTATCGGTCACTGTCTCCGTGCTGTTTGCAAGGCAATCCTGGATTTTAGTTAATAAGTCGTTCCTTTGGTCGGTAAGGGATGAACTGCTCTCTCCCGCTCCTAAGGAAGAAAGAAGACCGGAAACATCGATTCCGGAATCCGTGGAGACTAGTCCGACGATATCCCCAATAGCATCGGAATCGAGGGTGTAATATTTATTCTCCCGGTTGACAATGACCTTGTCGGAGGCAATGTACAGTCCTAAGTTCTCGTCGGCGATGTTTTTCTGTTCACTTTCGTTGATCTTCAGATTGACATTACCGGAGAATTTCGGATTGAAATCAACGGCATCCTGATAGGTCAGAGTGGAATCCAGATAGTTAAAAGCAACCTTCGTTCCATTTAGGGCGATGGAATACTCATTATAGAAACCGGTAATCGAAGCAGAAAGAGTATCAAGCTCCAGGGAAGAAGAAGTAAGGAGGTTATTCAGAAGCTTGTCCTGATTTGTCCTCGTGTCTCCGGTATTCTTGTCTCCGGTATTATCCTGATTCCGGTTGTACCTAAAGTTACTCACGCCATAGGAGGCAACAGCTCCTACGGACAAAGACATAGAGCTAGCCAAGGCTAGAAGAAGAAAATTATGTCTTCGTTTTTTCTTCTCTTCCTGCGTTTCGACATTTTCTAGTTTATTCTTTTTCATTTGCTAAGTCCTCTGGCATATGCTAATAATTTCGGCTCATCACTTTCTCCCTTATCCCCTGTCTCTTCCTGTGGACCAGGAATAGTCAGCTCCTGTCCGGAAGAGGAGAAGGGAGTATCGGATGTATAGAAATAGGTATTGTCTGTTGACACACATTCAGCCTGGATACCGGCCATGGCAGCAATATAGTTGCATTTGGTCACCGCCTTTTTCAGGGAAAGGGTGGCATCGAGGGTGAAATCGATAGAGACCGTCTTGAAGTTCGGAAGGTTCTTCAGCCCTCCCGTCCTCTGCCTCTGCCTGGCCATTTTCTTATAGCCGATAGTATGGTCGGAATCCCTTTCGATATGGACAAGGTATTCCAATCCTTTTTTCGTCCATGTCGCATCGGATACGGAGTCAGAAGAGAAATCAAAGTTGACGATTCCGCTTTCCTGCGTATTCCAACCCTGAGAAGAAGAATCATAGGATTCAAACTTCCGGTTTCCCTTCTTATCCTGATTCAGGAAGTAAAGAGGAGCGACAAGCTTCCCTCTTTTCCCCCTCCTGTCGTCATAGCTATATTCGACAGGCGTTGCATCCTTCCACTTATCCGGAGTGCTTTCCGAGTACCTTTCAATCTTTCCGTCCTTATGGTCATAATACCGGTCGGCCGTATGAACGAAGGTAGAGGAAGAGATATTCTGGTTGAAGTTCACTTCCGGAGAGAAATAGGTGAAGGCCTCAATCTCCTGCTTGGTATTTCCGATTTTGACGTTCACCACCTGACTGATGTACCTCAGTCCGTACTTGGCTAAGGACATCTTGACAAATCCGGTGTTAACCAGCCTTACCGCCTGTTTCTTCCTGTCCTTTTCTTTTCCGGTGATGTCATTCCTCGAACTTTTGTCCTTCAGGGAAAGATAATCATATCCGGCAAAGAAACCATCGTAATTGTTCTTCGGTGCGGAGTGGCCAAACAGCCTGAAGCCGACCCTTCCTATTCCAACACCAAGGGCACAGAAGGAAGTACAGAGGACGATCCTCTTTTTCCGCCTTGACCAAGGGTTATGTTTTTTCTTCGATGGTGCTCTTTTTTCTTCTGGCACCTTATCTTGATTTTGATTGATCATACTCGGATTTTTCTGTGTTTGTATTATAAATCCTGTTTTGCCTCGGTAAAATAGTTTGTTTAAAAAACTATTTCAAATGTTTTAGTTCAATGCCTAAACCATTCGTTCTTTTCTCTTTTTCATGAAAAACAATTGAATTTCTGCTTTTTTCATGGTTTCAGGAATAGCATGGTTTTTCTTTTTAATCATTGACAAGAGGAAAAAGCCTTCGGTCTTATAATATTATGTGAAAAAGAGGGAGAAGACATGGACACACTTTCAGAAAAGCAAAGGCTAGAGGAGACAAGGAAGGAGACAAAGCTTCTGTTCAAAGACGACTATACCGGACATGACGTGGATCACTCCTTCCGTGTCTTTGAGAACGCAAAGAAACTAAGGAGCTACCCCTATGAAAAAAAGCCGGACGGATTCATTGTCGCCCTGGCAAGCCTGATGCATGACTGGGATGATAGAAAACTTTTTACGCGAAATTATCCTTATGAACACGCCATAGAGTTCAGGAAGAAAAGGGGCGTTTCCGCTTATGGGCAAAACAGGATTGTCAGCATCATTTCCCATGTATCTTACGGAGAAAGGTCGACAGAGCCTCTCTCTCTCGAAGCACAGATCGTACAGGATGCCGACCGTCTTGATGCCATAGGGGCAATAGGAATAGCCCGTGCCTTCCAGTTCGGAGGCTCCCACCAACGCAAACTCTATGATTCCGAAGAAGTCATCCATCTCCATCCAAGCAAAGAAGAGTATCGGAACAACACCCTTTCCACGATTGCCCATTTCTATCAGAAGCTATTGCAAATCAAAGAAAAAAGGAACACGGAAGCCGGAAAGAAGGAAGCAGAGAAAAGAGAAGCCTTCAGGCTCTCCTTCCTTAAGGAATTCCAGGAAGAAATCAATGCTCCCCTCTATAAAGAACTCTACTGATCCTTTTTTCATTGACTCATTAACATAAATCCTTAAAATAGAACAGATATGAAAAAAGAAAAAGTACTGATTTCCGCCTGCCTTATCGGAGAAAACTGCCGTTATGACGGCAAGACGAAGAAAGTAAACGGGATTCTCTCCCTTGCCAGATACTATGACTTGATCCCTATCTGTCCGGAACGCGAGGGAGGAAGGAAGATTCCCCGTGAGCCAAGTGAAATCCAAAGTGACGGCAGTGTGAAAAGCAAAAGCGGAAAAGATGTGACTGAACAATATAAAGCCGGAGCTTGGTGGGCAAGAAGCATTGTAGAAATCTATAATATCCATCTTGCCATCTTAAAAGAGAATTCTCCAAGTTGTGGGACTCATTTCATCCATAACGGCCTCTTTGACGGGGGAAGAATCCCTGGAATGGGGATTACGGCCAAGTTATTAAAAAGTCATGGGGTGAAATGCATTAACGAGGATGAAGCCTTAGAATTACTGCACGCCAAAGAAAGCGAAAAGAAATGAAGACCTTTTCGATTGCCGGAATAACAAGGAAGAACCGCTTCGTCTCAGCCCCTCTTGCCGGATACAGTGACTATGCAAGGCGGAAGATCAACTACGACTATGGTGCCTCCCTCCTCTACACCGAAAGGGAATCATGCGAAGCGATAAGGCATAATTCAAGAATCAGCAAAAGGGAACTGAATAGGACAAAGAAAGACAAAGAAGAGGAGAAGGATGCGAAGCTTGCTCTGCAGATTTTCGGTGGAGACGCCGGACATATCCTCTCTTCCATTCCCCTAGTTGAGCAGAGGGCAGAATATGATTTCCTCGACTTCAACTGCGGCTGTCCGGCCCCGAAAGTCATCCGGCAGAAGTCCGGAAGCTTCTGGCTTAACCGGCAGGATGAATTAATCGATTTATTGACCCAGAGGGTAAGAATCTCCACCCATCCGGTCATTGTCAAAAGGCGGGTAGGATTTAACGAAGTGATTGACAGGGTTTCTCTTTGTAAGAGAAGGGAACAGGCAGGGGTCAAAGCCCTTTGTATCCATGCACGGACAAGAAAGGAAAGGTTCTCGCCAATTCTTCACTATGATGTCCTTAAGGCAGTAAAGGAGAACGTCTCGATTCCGGTTATTGCCAACGGCAACATCGGGGCGGACAATTTTATTGGCGTTCTAAACCAGACGAATGCCGATGCCGTTATGGTTGCCACGAAAAGGATCGGCTATCCGAAGATCTTTCAGGATAGGATACGGACGGAAGAAGGACTGAAGCCTTTGGAAACAACCTTTGAAGGGCAGGTTGCGGATTTGAAGAAACACCTTGACTATATCTACGCCACCAAAGATGACCTTACCGCTTCTCTTACTAGGCGCTCAATCGCGGTTCATTATCTCCGCGGTTTCGAAAACGCCAAAAGCAAACGGAATGCCTTAGTCCACTGCAAGACAAAACAGGATTATCTAAATGTCATTTCCGAAAGGGAAGGACAGAAAGACTGACGGTTCAATAGAAAACACCCTAATCCGTTTTGGATGCTTGCTCTGTTTATATGTGGTGGATAGCGGATAGAACAAAAAAGCAAAGGCTATGTTTTCGTTTCTGATAACGAAAAAACTCAAAAAATGATAATGATAAAATCCTTTGTTTATCGCACTTTTTAGTTTTTCTATACATTTTTCTAATCGAATTTGATAATGATAAACTGAAGTCTTGAACCATGGAAAGCGAAGACCCGAATCGGAAATGGAAAAGATAGAAATCAGGTTTGATCAGACAAAAAGACTCTCATCGGCTTCTCATAAGACCTATGATTGTACGATCTTGGCCGTTCCTCTTGTGTTTTTCTCTACTTGTTTAAGAAAATACCATTATATTGAGCATATCAGACTTGATAATGAACAAAATGCGCAATAAAATGCTCATTGCCGAGATGGGAGGAGCATTTTAGATGAAGAACAGAGACAAGGAAATCCTCCGGCTACTGGAGGAGAGTCCGAATCAGTTTATTTCCGTCGACCAGCTTGCCGACTACTTCAAGACCAGTCCGTCGACCATCCGACGAGACCTTCAGCGGAGGAGCGAACACCATCAGCTCAGACGAGTCCATGGCGGTGCCGCTTCGGTCCACTATTCCGGAACATTCCAGTTCGACCGTTTGGATAAAGAATACAGGGAACGGGAAAGAAGGGAGCCGGACATCAAGAAAAGGATTGCCAGAAAAGCGGCATCTCTAGTCAAGGAAGGGGCATGTGTCTATAGGGACGCCTCCACCACAGTCGCTGCAAGGATTCCTTTTCTGCCAGACACTAAGTCCATTATCTATGTCACAAATTCCCCTTTGATTGCCCAGCGTCTTGCGGAAAGAAGCCTTACCTGTTATGTAACCGGCGGAGAGCTGAAACTGACGACCAATGCTTTTATCGGGTCATTTGCCATCGACCGGATTAACCACTTCAACTTCACCATCGGTTTCTTTGGAACAAACGGCATCCATCCTCAGGCTAAATTCACTACGCCAGACCCTCAGGAATGTGCAATTAAAATGGCGGCTATCTCCAAATGCTTCTCTATCTACATTCTTGCCGATCACACAAAGCTCGACCGGATCTCAACCGTGACGTTCTGCGATTTTGCTGCTCCTACCCTGATTACTGACCAAAGGACAGATAAGTATCGTTCTCTCAGGAAATCAATTGAAGTTGGAGATAGCGGAAACTAAAATGGAAAAGAGGTATTAATAAAATGATTTATTCTTTAACAATTGCTCCGGCAATCGACTATTCGTTAAACAGGGGTGACAAGGAAATCAAACTTGACGCCACAAACCGTCCTACTTCCGATGGCTATTCCGTTGGCGGAAAAGGAATCACAGTCAGCCGCAGGCTGAAGAACCTCCGGGTCAAGAACACTCCTATCGTCGCAATCGGTGGAGGCAGGGGAAAGATGCTCAAGAACATCATCGACAATGAATTCGATAAGATTGTTTATCTTTCCGTCATCGGCGAAACCCGTCTCGACGTCAGGATTACTGGTCCGCACACAGATACCCGCTTCAATCCTTCTGCACCGAAGGTTACCGAAAAGGGAAGGCAGAAGAGGTATTCCTTCTTCAAAAAGAACCTGAAGAAAGGAGACATCGTCATTCTTTCCGGCTCCGTCGGACAGGAAAAGAAAGATCTCTATGCTGAGCTGAGGAGAGACTATATCGAACCTAGCGGTGCCATTTCCATCGTCGATACGACCGGTGAATCCTTGACTTCCGTTTTCCCTTATCATCCTTTCAGGATTAAGCCGAATGATGAAGAGCTCGGAGACCTTCTTGGCAAGGAGAGGAAGAGCGATGAAGATATCCTTGAAGGCGGAAGGGAACTGAAGAAGAAAGGTCCGACTTCCGTCCTAGTCACAAGGGGAAGCAAGGGTGCCTATTACTTCGCCGAAGACGGCCATATCTATCACTGCTCCAACGCACACGGAAAGCAGATTTCCGCAGTCGGTGCAGGCGACTCCTCTATTGCCGGCTTTATCAAAGGATTGGAGGAAGGCGTTTCTATCCAGGAGCGCAGGAAATACTCAATGGCGGCCGGAGGTGCTACTGCATTCAGCGAACATCTTGGCTCCTACAAACTTTGGAAGTCACTGCTTCCTCAGATTGAAGTAACGTTAGTCAAGTAAAAAAGCAAAAACGGTCAGTCTACAACATGTCTGACCGTTTTTTCTTTGCCTAAAGTGATGAAGGAAAGCCAATAGAAAAGATACATTCCTGAATATGAAAATAGATTTTTTCTCTTCTATCATGTGAGCAAGAAAGTAAAACAGGTTTCTTTCTAAACAGAATTTTTATAAAAAAAGATTCATCCTACGTTTAGACCTAGGCTGCTTTAAAAAACAGACCCGTTTGAAATATGAAGAAAACGAAAAAACGGGATTTCTTCCGTTTTTTCTCTTTTTTCCGTCCCATATTAAGTAGACCGATTGGAGGTAAAACCCATGAGGTCATTTCCGATTAGCCGCCTGGCCGGAAAGACTGGAATGAAGTGAAACTAAAAAAGGTTGCTGAGGTTATCCTGTATACCTTAAGTATACTGGCAGACCTGGCAACCATCATCACGTTCTTTCTTAGTCTACTCGGTTAATTTCTCTTTTTCAAGGGGTTAACCGAAAACGGCCTGGCGGCCATCGGATAAAAGGATGACTCTTCCTCTTAGCTTGCCATTTATGTTGTCTGTATGGATTTTTTCTTAGAAGAAAAGGAAGAAGACACATGATTGATGCCAGACATTTTAACAAGGCCGATTTTTTCCATGGTTTGACACTTCCCTGAACGAAAAAGGGCCGGAATGCCCGTAGATAAGGGCTTTTTTCGGACTTTAGGAAAGCAGAAGGAATGTGGTAAATCCTGCCCCTCACGTTTTCCGTCTCACCCTAATCCGCCATCTGGCCCAAGGGGTTCTTCGACTTCTTCACAAGCATAGCGCCGCCTTCCCTTTCATCCCGCCGGGGAAGCATCCCCTGTCCCAGGCGTTGCATCCGCGCAGCGACTTGATTATCTCAGGGGCCGTACCCTTCCTGATTCGGAAGCTCTCCGCAATCTTTCACCTCCCCCCTGTTGAAATCCTGACAATCTCCTCCGCCGAATCCTCTAGGTTCGTGCTGACCGCGTAGAACCCGTCGAAGGTGGATTCCGCCTTGAACAGATTAAAAGTCCTCTGCCGTGAGCTTTCTCTCCCTTCTTGGGGTAAGAAAAAAGGTCTGCATATTTCAGTAACAGCTCGGATAGTTTCTTTCTCCATTTGACAGACTTGCGGTTCATCTTCTTCTCTATGGGTAGGATCTTGGTGTAACAGAGTAGCGTGTCGTCCCGGGATTTCACACGGCATGTGCCTTCATGTGCTTCTCCCTCCGGTTTCAGTTTCATCTTTATACCATGGTCCATCATTTCCCAAAATACGGCTTATAAAAGCTTGAGACCAAAAAGACCTAGTTTATACGTAGCATAAGGAAGCCTCCTTTGAGTCTTATGTCACAGGTACGTTTAGATATAGGCTGCTTTAGAAATCAGACATGTCTGAAATATGAAAAAAACGAGAAACGGGATTTCTCCCGTTTTTTCTCTTTTTACCGTCCCATATTAAGTAGACCGATTGGAGGTAAAAACCATGAGGTCATTTCCGATTAGCCGCCGGGCCGGAAAGAATGGAATGAAGTGAAACTAAAAAAGGTTGCTGAGGTTATCCTGTATACCTTAAGTATACTGGCAGACCTGGCAACCATTATCTCTTTCACTCTTAGTCTACTCGGTTAATTCCTCTTTTTCAAGGGGTTAACCGAAAACGGCCTGGCGGCCATCGGATAAAAGGATTATCCTTCCTCTTAGCTTGCCATTTGTGTTGTCTTTATGGATTTTTCCAAGAAGGAAAGAATCAATTTGTAAATCTAATTGTCTATTACGTCTATTCTTAGTTACATAAGAAGAAGATGAGATTCCGTAAAGGCAATCCTTTTTTTAATAAAAAATGTTGTGCCACTTCCACTTCCCGGAAAAGGATTTGTGTTCGGCTTAGGAAAAGGGAAAGCAAAAAGTCCACTTTTTAAATCGGCTTGATTCGACTGCCAGTGAGTTTCTTGTCGATATAAAGAGTATTCCTGCCTATTCTTCGGATAAGAAGAACTACTATTGTTCTAACTACTGCGGCTTTATTTTTAGGACTATCAACTGACCAATGAACCGATCATCGAGGAAAATGCAAGGAATATCTTTATGACGGAGATTCTTCTTGACGGGGTTATGCAGGTCTTTCTTGCCTTTCTCTACCTTTCCTGATTTTACCTTCTTGCAAACCGCCTTGTCCGGACCGCTTATTCCGCTCATAGGAAAATTGTTTTTCACCAGCCTGACTATTTTCCACTTTTCTCCTTTCCTCATCCCTCTTGCCCCTAATCGGAGTTACCTCTTCTTTATCGTTATCAGGCCTATTTTCTTCCGTAAGCTGAAAAAAGTTACTTCAATAAAGATTGTTATAGTAAAACCAGATAATTTGAAAATAAATCAAAACAGGGTAAAAACATTCCTGTGCGTTTTTAAAGAAGACGGAGCAAGTAGTCTGCTGAAATATATTGCTTTTCCGGATTCTCTTTTTTCGCGCACGCCACTTCGCTCTCCGAACGGAGGACGACATAGTCGGCTCTCCTATAATCCCTTGTCAAAATGGCTCCCCGTTTAAACAGCCTGTCTCTTTTCTGGAAGAGACGATCTGCGTATCTTCTGTCTTTCAAAACCCGGGTAGTGAAGAAAATCGACTTGCCCCAGAGTTCCTTGCAATAGCAGTTGATGTTGGCCTGCGGCTTAGGAAGGGACAGGAATCGTTTCCTTCTCTCCCTTCCTTTTCTCTTCTGTTCACGGATTCTTTTCTGTTCTGCCCTTAATTCCCTCTGCTGCTTAGTATTACTGATGCATTCCGGATGATTCTCCCAGATTTGGCTAGGAGAAGCAGAAATCGTATTTAGCCTATGTTTAAAGACTTCCCTTGTCCTTTTTGCGTCATCCTGGGAACGGTGATAGGTAAATACATTTTCCTTATATTCTTCAATCAAGGACTGAAGACTGCTGCAGTTCTTCCGATGGTTCCTGATTTTCTCGAATTTCTGGATATCAAAGAACTCATATTCGATATAAGGAAGATGATAGCGGGCACAGGAATAGGAAACATAGGAGGCATCCTGCCCCACGGCAAAGCCAAAGACTAACGTGTCTTTATCGCTGAGCAGCTTTTTAATCTGCGGATAAAACCGAGGAAAGAGCGGAGACTCCCGAAACCGGAAAAGAGGATAGGCAAGGGTAATCCCTTTCCCTTTCTTGGCATTTCCGAGAAGAAAAGGGGCATCGGGATTAATCAGGATGTCTTTTTCCTCCAGAATGTGGAAGTCCTCATCGGTCTTCACATATCCGAAAGAGCATATCTTTCCTTCCCCATGGATACAATTGGCACATTCAATATCAAAGAAAACGTAGTTCATAGCAAGAAGATTATAGAACGAAACCGCTCTCTCTTTGAAGATATAACGGCAAAGAAGGATTTTCCGCTATAATCTTCTCATGCAGAAAACAAAATTATTTAAGGATAAGAAAGCAGCCATCTTCGATAGGGATGGCACCTTAGTGGACTCGTTAGGAATCTGGGGAGAGATCGACATCCGTTTTTTCAAGATGCACAATAGGCCAAGGCCAAGCGACTATCAAAGTAAGATCAGCCATAGGTCGTTTAGGGAAAGGGCGTCCTACACCAAAGAGATCTGCCACCTTGAGGAATCTCCAAGGGAGATTGCCTCCCTTTGGCTAGCCTGGGCAAAGGAAGCCTATGAAAAGGAAATCTTAGCCAAGCCCCATTCTAAGGAGTTCCTTTCACTTCTCAAAAAGAAAGGATATTCCCTTTCCTTAGCTACCACAAATAAAAAGGAACTTTATAGGCCGTGCCTCATCCGGAACGGACTTGACCAGTATTTCGACTTCACCAGGAACGTCAATGAAATCAATTCGACAAAGAAGGAACCGAAAATCTATCTTAGGCTTGCCGAAAAAAGGAAGGTGAAACCTGAAGAAACCATCGTTTTCGAAGACATTCTACCCGCCATCAAGACGGCAAAAAGCGTCGGATTCACCATCGTCGGAGTCTATGACAAGCATAACGCAGTCAACGAAAACGAAATCCGTAACGCATCCGATTACTATAGGCATTCCTACAGCGAATTCCTTAATAGGTAGAAAATCCTCTTCCGCCCTGTAGTCTATTCCTTGTCTTTTGGCTTAGTGGCAATAGACATGCCTTTGATTAGGGACTATTTTAAATGCCCCAGTTTCCTGGAAGCAGAATCCCGGTCATGGTCACATCTACCTATTTTCCGTGAACGGAAAAGCTGATTCTATTGATTCCCCTGAAACCGCGCATTTTTTCAAGACGTGTCTGATTTTGCAGAAGACAAAAGCAGGCAGCTCCAGATTTATAAGGATTACTTTTTCTTCCATTCAACAGACTAGGCTATCTATCATTTCCTGTCGGTTTTAGAAAAAATGCGATTAGAAAGGAATAAATTAAGGGAAGAAAAGATGAGGGAAACGGACAAAGTCTTTAGGATAAGAGGAACCGTTCTTCCCGTGACGAGCGTTCTTGTCCTCTCGCCATTAACAATGACCGCCTTTGCGACTGTGTCATAGTCCGTTTCTTCAAGAACCAATCCCGAAAGACCAAAGCCGAACTTATTCAGTTGATAGGTAGGGAAGAATTCCCTGAGCGGATAAAAATTCCATGCCGTGGTCTGTCCTAACTCGGAATTGTGGCTGGATTCAATGCTTTCTAAGATAACGGAAAAGAAAAATACGGCAATGACAACGGCAAAGGGAAGAAGACAGGCAGAACGGCTGTGAATCCTAAAGGCAAAGGCAACAAAAAGGGAAAAATAGAGAAATAGGATAAGGAATCCGGCCAAAAGAGGAAGGGCAAGGCCGTTTGAAGCGACTACACGATATCGTTCAGCAAAGGGGAATGCGTACCCCATAATCAAAACCGGAATATAAAGAAAGGCATAGCAGGCAAGAAAGATAAGGAAAGAAAAAAGAAGACCGGAGAAGAAAATGGTATTTCTCGATTTTCCTGCAAGGCACCTATTGCGGAACGTCTTATCCGCCCAGTCGGTCGTCAAAAAGAAATAGATGAGAATCCTGACAATCGTCCAATACGGATTAAGAGGAGTGAAACTCCTTAGGAAAAGAAAGCGGCGGCTGGTTAAAACCGGAAAGGAACTATAATTATGGCCTTTCTCTTCCCAGTATCTTACTTCCTGGATGTTATTTATTCCCCTGCCAAGAGGAATCAGAAAGGCCAGAACAGCTAAAACAATCCTTGTTACCCACCTATAATTGGATTTTTTCAGACGGAAGAAATAGGCTCTCAGTAAATCTTTCATTTCCTGTCTCCAATCAGGCGGAGGAAGTGTTCCTCCAAGCCGTTTTCCTTGCTTTCAAAGTGAGTCAATGTCAATCGGTTCTCAATCAGCAGATTTAGAAAATCCATTTGGTTATTCACATTATAGACATTCAGGAATTCATTATCCTGATTCACTTCATAACCCTTTTCCTTCCTTAAACAAGCAGCTTTCCTGTTATCAGAAGTTCCGATGATATACCGGTGCCGGGAAGTGTTTTCCAGGTTTTCCGCAGATATCTTTTCCAATAGACGGCCTTTGTCGATGAAGACATAAGATGTGGCAAACTTCCCAAGCTCAGATAGGATATGGGAAGAGATTAGCCTCGTCACATTCTGCTCCCGGTTAAGCTTAAGCAATAGCTCCCGAATCTGTTTTATGCCTTCCGGATCAAGTCCGTTCGTCGGTTCATCTAGCAGCATCAGTTCAGGCTTAGTCACCCTAGCCATGGCAATACCTAACCGCTGTTTCCTTCCAAGAGAATAGGCACCGCAGGGACGTCGGGAGGAATACCTCTCGCCAAGTCCGACATATTCCCTTTGCTTGCGGATGTATCCTGACTCAACGGGATCCTTCCTTCCATGAAGAAGGCAGTTCTCGGTTAGATTGTCTTTTCCAGACCTCGACTTATGGATGGAAGGATGCTCAATCCTTGCCGAAACCTTTCCCAGGCTGTGGATAAGGTCCGTGTTTCCAAAGAGAGTGAAACTCCCTTCGCTTGGCTTGATTATTCCCGTCAAAAGACGGATTAAAGTCGTCTTCCCAGCACCGTTTTTTCCTACCAGTCCGACGATTTCCCCTTTTTGCACAGAAAAAGAGGCGTTCCGGATAACCCATTTGTTTCCGTACTTTTTTCCTAGGTTATTTGCCTGTACTATCGTTTCCATTTCCATTCTCTTTTCCTGAAAATTATACCATGCAAAATAGACAGAAAAAAATTTATTCCTTAACAGGCACCTACGGGTAGGACAATAAAAATATTGTCGAGACAAAAAAGCTAGAGGGACTTGATGGCCTTATTTCTTTCCGTCTTTTCCTTGATTGCTTCGTCGGCAAGGGCAATCAAAAGGCGGGTAAGGACAAAGATATTGAAACGGAAAACAAAGTCATATCTTTCCGACAAGGTGACGGCTGCAATATCTTTCAGGGAGAAGCCGTCGAAGATTTTCTTCCTTTCCCTGATTGCCGCCTTGTCGCTGTCAGAGAAGGCGTTACGCAAATTCAGAAGGATTCTTCTGTCCTTCCTTAATCCGTAATTCCTCCTCTCCTGATAATAGAGGGCATTAGGTCCTGGGTACTTCTCAAAGAACTTCTTGACTAGGGCATTCCTCGTCAGTTCATCAGGAAGAAAATAATTCTTTACAAATCCTGTCGGTGAAGAGGAAATATAGACCATTTTCCTATCCTGTTCAGAGAATAGCTTGTGTTTTCTATACCAAGAGAAAGGAACTAGATTGTCTGGGATAAGAACCCTTCCCATGTGAAGAAGACGACGACGGGTTTCGGTCCTAAGAGGAACGGCAGTGAATTGACTTCTTAGTGCAAGGAAAGGAGTAAAGAAAGTGGGATAGTCGCTAGTATCGACATTCAGAGGAAGGAAGGATAAGGCATCGGCAGGATTCTTTCCTTGGCTAAGTGACTGATAGACTGGCTTAAAAAGGCCATAAGGAAGGCCGAGCCTCTCAGTCCTCAGCCTGTCCCGCCACTGTTTTTGGGGAAATGAATTCTTTAATTTATCTTTCAGCACCTGATAAAGAAAAGAAAGGGCATCTTTGTCCTTCAAGGGAAGGGCAAGACTTGAGTCCTTCTGTTCAAAGGCATAGAAGAAAGAACCGATGGCAACCTTAGTATCTTCAAAGGCTATGGTACCAAAATAGAATTGGTCAAAGGGGAAGCCCCTTGCCTTTCTCCAGTACTTCCTTTGCAAGGAATAGGTGAGTAGGCTTAAGTAGTCAGAAGTCTCCCGGATCGGTGCACCTAAACGGAACTCAGATGGGGAAACCATGCCTTGCTTTTGGGAAAGCTGCCTAGTCCCCTCCCATTTCTGGTTCATGGGATAGGCAAGTTCGTTAAAGCTGGAAGCCATAATAGACAAGGTGGGGTCAAGGGCTTCTTTAATGCCAGAAGAAAGATTCTGCCAGGAAAAGAAGAAGCCTTGGTACTTTTCTCTGCCAGAGGCAAAAAGCAGCACGCCGTCCTCTAAGGCAAAGGACTGCCTGACCGTCCCAAGGAGAGAGAAGTCATCGGCAAGAACGGGTAAGAGGAAAGGCAAAGTCTGTCTAAACAATCCTTTTTTGGTCTTGATCAAGCCATTTCTGTCGTAGGGCAGGTAAGAGGTCTTTTCCCTAAACCTGTAGGCTGGACGCAGAATCCTGTCGGAAATAGGACTAGGCAGGTTGTAGAGGCCAAAGGAAACAGACTTTTCTCCTTGAAAAGAGGAGAAGACTTTCGCTTCGTCTTCATCGGCAAAATATTCTTTTCCGTCTTTGGAATAGAGGAAACAGAATGGTGTTACCGTCAGATAAGGATATTCGCTTCCCTCGACATAAAGCCGGAAACTCTCCGCATCATAGGAAACCGGAGAATTCAGAGCAGGGAAAGAGCCCTTCCCTTTTCGGGGAGAATAATTGAAAATCTGATCAAAGATTCCAAATAGGACAAGGTTCTTTTCCTGTTCACTCTTCCTTCCAAGTCTGTTCAGGGCCTCCTTAATCGTATACCCCTTGGCCCTGTCCTGATAAACCAAAGGAATGAGAGGAAGAACTCCGTTCTTCTGTTTTTCTGCGAAGAACGAGGTCCACTTAGAAGCAAGAGTCAGATATTTTTCCTCGTTCTTTCCGACTTTCTGTACTTGATAGCAGTCGGAAAACAGCTCATGGCCGCCTTTCTTGATCAGGTTAAATTCAGGGCAGTCTTTCCTTTGGATGATTCCGTCGGAATCATCATCCATGAAGAATTCATAATAGTTGATTCCCCTCTTCCTTAGATGCAGGTCTGTTTCATGATTGATGTATAGTTCTTCTTTCGTTGCATTGATGACTAGAGTTCCTTCCGGAGTGGCAAAGGGGAGGAAGGATTTGCAATGATTCGGAGTGAAAATCTTAGCCTTAAAGGGAAGAAGGGAAAGGAAACCCTCCGTATCCCCGCTGGAAAAGTCGAAATATCGGACAAAAGGAAGACATTCATACGGCATGCCCATCCTTTTCAGAAAGACAGAAGGGACAAAGCCCTTATCCGGATGCCTCTTCCTATAAGAGAAGATAAAATCAAACCGCTGTCCGATCCTCTCTCTGTCCTTTTTCAGGAAGAAATAAGAGACCGGTTCAGCAATCAGCCGCTTCTTTCCCTCAGAAACGGAAATGGTCCGTTTCTCTTCCCCGCCGTACCTGTTGAACATCGTGCCACAGGTCCTATGCTTGGCATCCGTGAAGGAAAAGCCAAGGTCAGTATCCAGAACCGTAAAAAGACCGATTGAGGATAACCTATCGTAAGACTGAAAGAAGCCATTCCTGATGTTTCCCCTGACACCGGAAAGATAAGCCCGCAGGCTCTTATTCCGCTGCCTAAGAACAGGATTCTCCGCTCCGTTACTACTTCCTTCATTGCCAAAGGCAAGGGAGAAAAGCTCGTTCCAGCTCCTCTTATTTAGCGGGAGATAATATTCCCGGTAAGCGGAAAGGGAAAGAGTGGAACCGACATGGGTGAACCGCCTAATCAGGCTATCAGCCGTAGGCTTCCTCTTCTTGATTCTTTCCGGAAGAAGATCCTCAAGGACGACAATCGGATAGAAAGGATAAGGAACTTCCTCGGGATCTAGAATCAGCTCAGGATGCAGACAATAGATTCCCTTGCTAATCAGATAGTTCCTTCCTTCGATTACCCAATAGTCATTTTCATATAGTTCGCTGCTGTCTTTCTTCACCGGTGCCCCTTCCCTGTTATGGGAGAGAGTCGGATCAAAAACAATGTTGCTAAGAATCTCATCAATGGAAAGCGGGATTGGTCCGTCTTTTCCTTGCTTTGTCCTTGCCTCTTCAGGAAGACCTAAGACCTGGAAAAGGACAAGACCAGGTACGCCTTGGACAATGTCAAGCCGAAGAGGAGCGGAGAAAACAGGATAGGGCCTCTTCGAAAAGTAAGTCCGGTAGAATTCCCTTCGGGCAAGCAAAGAAGGCTTGTCGATTACAGACCTATAAAAATGGCTGTCCCCATCGAGTGTGTAACAGTCATAAAAGGCCCCAATAAGACGGGAATTGTACTTTGCATTCGTGCACCTTTCTTCTTCTGTCGTATAGCGATTATAGGAATAAATCATGGTCTGTTACCGTCCTATTCTTTTTTCCTTCTCGACATATTTCTTAATCAGTCTTTCATAGAGGAAGGTGAAAAAGCCAAGCCTGCTCTGAAGAACATCGTTGAGGATTTCCGGTCTGACGTTTTTGACATCCGGGAAATTCGTCAAAAGGTTTTCCCGGTAGGAAACAGTGGAAATCGCAGAGACGAATTTCAAAAGGCATTTACTATCTTTCTTATAGGTTTCCTGGATAATCCCGGAGGCATAGGCATTGATTTCCGCATTGCCCTCGGCGACCTTTAGATAGTCATAGAGATAATCCTTTACCTTGTCCTCGCCAGGAGAAAAGAAGGAAAAGACGGCCTCAGGGATTGCACTTCCATCCAGCCTGTTGATGCAGGGAAGAAGGGAATCATAGTCACTCTCTAAATCGTAGAAGTGGTTTTTCCTGTAGCGGAGGCGGGAAAGATTGTTCCCTCCGACAAAGGAGAAGCCGTCATGAAGCCTTCCGTTTACCGCAAAAGTGAATTCGGCAAGAGAGTTCGCCTTTAACGGGAACGCCTTCGTGAAGACATCGGAATAAGAACAATGGGTGATGTTCAGGCAGCGTCTTCCGATACACTCTTTGAAGGGAATCCTGTTCCTTAGTTCATCAAGGGAGGTGAGGGAAAGATCCACATCCTGGAATTTTAGGATCCTTAGATAAGGCAGTCCGATAAGCCCAAGAAGGACGCTCGCCTGATAGGCGGAAGGAATATAGGAAAAATCAAAGCGCTGATAGCTGTACTTCCTTTCTTTCCGCCTGGTCTCTTTATCGCAGAGACAGAAAGCCATGTTTCTGCCTAGAGGATCATCTCCATAGGCATTATAGTGCCGGCCTAGGAAAACATAAGGATGGGGAAGCTTAGGATTGTAGTCCCTGCCGAGAGTAAAGGGGGAATCATCCCTAGAGAGGAAGGAAGAAGACTCCCATACTCCGTAGGCCATTCCCCTTTGATGATAAATGTACAAAAGCCGGAGCATGACCGTGCCAAGCTCATTTTTCCCGGACTGGTTAAGGGAATCCCTGCTTCCAAGGTCGAGATAATGCTGCCTAAAGTTCTGAAGGGTAGTGGCCATGGTCGAAAAGAAGAAATCCGGTCCGTAAAAGGAAGAAAGAAGAGAGATGATGGACTTCCCGTCGCTTCTCAGATAGGGCTTAAGAATCGGATCGACCTTACCCTCGTCAAGCTCAAGTCCGATGGAAGCAAAGGTACTGGAATGTAAATGAGCAAGAGGTTCAGTCAGCTGAGAGAAAGAGTCAAAGGAATAGACCCCCTTTTCCGCCGCCTTAGCCTGAATATAGGTCAGATAGACGTTGTAGAGTGCTTCCTGATTATCATCACAGCAGGAGTAATAGCTAGGAGTAGAATGATTGCACAGGTGGCAGATTCCATCTTTATACTTAATCTGGGATTTGATGTCAGAGAAAGGGTCAATCTCCTCAATAACATTTAACGGAAGCCCAAGATTGTTTAAAATGCTGATTCTCTTCTTCATGTCCCTTCTTCTTCCTGCGGTGCCGATTTCATAGTTGAGTTTGCTTTCAATCGCCTTTTTCTGACAGGAACAGACATAGGCCTTAGAATATCTGTCTTTTCTAAAGGAGTAGCATAAGGATCCGTAAGAGACATAAGGATACGGAAGGTTCGGCTCGTAGCGGTCAGTCGGATTTTCATCCCCGTCTAACTGCCTAAGGGAAAAGGAATCCTTTTTCCTCCTAGCCTCGTTCCGGAACAGGGCCTCGACCGCCAGGAAAGGATAGGTAAGAAGGAAGGAGAAAAAGTCTTTGACTTTGTCATCAAGAGGGAAAGTCAGGGAATATTCAGAGAAAAGATAGGAGAGCACTTCCAAAAGAGTGTTTTGATGGAATAGACGGAAAAACTCATACAAGGCAGTCCCGTTACTCTTTTCATCAATTTCGGCGAGCTTGTCCTTTAGCCGGGTGTCGTGGGTCAGGTCTCTCGCCATCAAATAGGCAAAGAGAGGCCAGGAGGTAAGGCTTACCTGCTTTTGATCGATAAAGGAAAGCGGAGTGTTCTCTCTCGGGTAGTCATAGATGGCAATCCTAATCCGGTTGTCCGGAGAAGAGGAAAAGACCGGTTTGGACGAAGAATAGTAAATTCCGTTTTTCAGAAGCCTGCGATAGGAGAATACATATTTGTGTTCCTTTTCTTCCGGAAGGAAAGAATAGGAAAAATCATATCGTTTGACGGAAAGGTAGTAAGCCTCCTTTCCCTTCCTTTCCTGAAAGGGAAGCAGGGATAGACAGCTATCGACACTCGTCACTTTCTTTCCTTTCAGGAAAAGATACCCTTGATAAGGAAGACCGAGCTTAGCATAAAAAGACAGGGTATCCTCTCCGACATAATAGTTCTTCTCCCTAAGGGCCTTAATCAGATCCCGGTCATTGGAATCAAAGAAATAATGCTTAAAGTCGGTCGTATACCTTTCTCCGTTAAAGGAAGAGATGGCATAAAGTCTGCCTACTTTTCCGAAGACCTTGCAAGGGGTGAGATAGGAGACCTTGGTGGTCACTTTATTCAGTACTTCGAAGCAGTAACGATCATAGAGATAATTGATTAAAGAAGCAAAATACCGGCGCAGAAGGAGGGAATATTCCTTCCGGAAGGAAGCATCCTTATTCAGGTCAGAAAGTTCAGCATCGAATTTTCCGTTTACGAAATAAGAAAGCCGTCTTAAGAAAGGGAAAGAATCAAAAGGTTTCCTCTTTTCGATAAGCGTCTCGTCAAAGCTGATAGGAGGGAAGTCAATCAGGAAACGTTCGCTAGTCGCCTCCCCGATAAGTGCCGATAAATCCTTAGACAGCCTGCTTTCATCATAATAGACAGGGAAAAGGGAGTGGTCTTCATGCACGAAGGGCTTTGTCTCTTCGTAAAGGAAGAAGAGACCGTGCTGCCTGCAGTACATCCGGAAATCATCACAGAAATACTTTTTCCCCCTTGAGCGGTACTCTTCCTGATAAACCCTTTTTTTCAGTTTAGATAGATCATCGGAAAACCGAAGCTGGGGGAGAATATCCTTGGTAAGGTCAAGAGAAGAAAAAACAACGTCTGGAAGTCCGAGAATCTGTCCGATGACTTGCTTGTCATCGCTCTTCACATAAGAATAGTTCTTTCCGTCATAGACAGGAAAGGCGGCATCGGCTAGGATGAATTTCTTGTAGAACGAGAGAGAGGCCTCAATAGAGGCTTTGTCTTCCATAGGAAAATAATAGACTCGGTCGTTTCCCAAAAAAGCGGCGTGGTTGATTCCGAAAACAGCCACAGAATATTTTTTCGAATAGCTGATTTCGACTGTCTGATTCTGATAAAAGCAATAAGCCATGTTTAAAACTCCGTGAAGCTAAGAATGCAGCTATTCTCCGCCATCGATGTGACTCTAAAGGAAAACATCGGTTTTGATCCATCATCGAAGAGGAAGGAAGAATAGTTATCCTTAAAACTTTTGTTTTTGCTCGTATATAGCGCCGTATTGTCGGCATAGTGGTAGTGAACCCTATTCCCGACTTTGCTTGCCTTCCCGTTAATCCGGTTTCCTGTCGCCGGCATTAAGGAGATAAGTCTTCCCCGGTAATAACTCCTTCCTTCATCATCTCTGCTCTGGTCGAAGCAGTAGCTGGCAGTATTGGAATAAAGATAGGTATAAAGATATTTCTTTCCCCAATTGGAATCCGGAGAAGGAAGTTTGTCATAAACTTCCTGATTCCAGACAGGCTGGCCTTTCGAATCAGGAATAAGCTTTCCGATTCTAGCATCGACATGGTAACAGAGAACACCACTCGTGCTGTAGCCCTGAGGGGCAGTATAGTAAGCTGTAGAAGCATCCAATTGATTCAGATTAGTCGGAGTGTAGTATTCAAGCCTAAGGTACTCATCAAAGGGAGTCCCGTTATAGTCCCTGCTTCCATCTTTATACACAGGAATAAGAAGGGCATCGCCGTTTTTTTCATAGGCACCCAAGGTAAGCTGGTAGTTATTTGCTTCCAAATAGGATTTCGTCACCACGGTCGGCTTATTCCATCCAAGGAGGTATTTGGAAAAAACGTTGTGATCAAGGATATTCCTGTCCATCCTGTCTAGGCCACCGATTGGGGTATCGTAAATTGTTGACCCGTCGTCCCGCTTTTCTCCGTAATCGTACGAATAGTAATCATCCAGTCCCCTCCTATGTCCGGTCTCATGGATATAGGTGTGGCTGTCAATATAAGTGTTCCTGTAATCACTGACCTTATAATTCTGATTCGTGAAGCCATAGGAAGCCCAGGCATAAAGACACGCCTTTTTTCCGTCAAAGGAGGAAGAAGAGGAGCTAAGCCAGGTAGTAAAAGCCCAAAACAAGTCACTTGATTGATCATAGGGAACGGAATAGACAAGCCAGACTGCATCAATATAACCATCAGAGTTTGTATCGTAAGAAGAAAAGTCAAGGTCTGTCTTTTCGTCCAGCGTGCTTAAAACCTGTTGTGCAAGATAATCGGTCCATTGCTGATTGCCTTTTGCGTAGTTCTCGCTTTCCTGGCTAAGTTCTTCTGCTGTAGCATTCAAGGAAATAACGGGAGAGATTTCGCCGGAAAGATGAAGCTTCCCATAACTGGATTTTTCATAAAAGGAAGCGACGGATTCCCATCCGTTTTCTTCACTTGTGCCAAAAAATGCTTTTTGGAGATTATCGATTTGATTATCCGTGAACTTATAGTCAGATGTTTCAATTGGAACAACAAGAATCTTTGAGTTTCCAACAGAGGGGAGATAACGATATCCCCTGCCGATTCCGACATTTTCTTTTGTCCTGTTCGCAGAGGAATATCCACTTCCATAGGTTGGTGTCTTATAGGCAAGATCACTTCCCGAAGGATAATCGCGGGAACTATTATCCAGCGAACTGTTGAAAACGCCTGGATGGCGCAGGAAAAAACATGAGCTTAACCTCAAAGAAGATAAAAAAAGAGTAAAAAGAGGCAGAACCTTTTTCTTCATCAGTTAATCTCCGTAGTCCGATCCGCGGCTTTCCGGCTGAATCAGGCATCCGATAAGATTGGCAATATCCTCAGCAGTGAGATAAATCGCTCCTTCCGTTTCCACAAGAGGATTATCTTCCCTTCCGACAAAGACGACTTTTTTGTTCTTCTGGACCACCTCGTCCCTCTTCTTCAGCCTGTCTTTGTATCTTTCCGGGCGATGCCTCTTATACCCCTGCAAATAGGTATAAAACTGAGGCTCGATATAAAAGACAGAACCGTCTGTATTCTGATAACAGGTGGCAAAGCGATTCCGCCTATCGATAAGGACCTTATGGTCAGACCATTCAGGATAATTTTTAGCCATAAAGATATCTCCTTCTTTATTATATCATTCAAGGATAGAAGTTTCGGTTTTCCTCTACTCTTATCTTAGTAGAAAAAGGCGGAAAAATGACGGATTCTTCGATTTTTCTTTTTTCGTCCCGCAAATTGGCAATCCACCAGGGTTTTCTTTACTTTTTCGACTTCAGGAAAACCCGGCAGATAAAAAACGGGGATTTACTTCCCTGGTGCCTGGACACTTTTGCTTCTGTCCTGCCTAGTTTTGCCTAGAAGAAATCCCGGCCTCCCAATAGGTGAATTTCGTTGTTACGATAGCAACGATGTTCAGGTATGCACAGTATATTTCTCTTCTGATTCATGACGGAGAAGACGAAGGTTGCCATTCTTTTGTGTTTAACCATAATAGTCACTTGTCCTCTCCTGCCCTAAGAGGAAAGCATAGCGGCAAGGAAGAACACGAAAACAAATTGCTTTGGTCTTCTGTTATTCACGCTTTCAGGATAGCGAAGGTACAAAAAAGATTTCCATTATTTTTGTCGGCAGCGGTTTCTTCCTCTTCCCCCTCTGGTCAGAATCCGGTCAGAGAATTTCCGAAAAACCGGCTAACACAGTCCAGACCCAAAGAAAATCATTACGGAAGGACGGATTCTTGATTTCCTTAGAAGCAGACAAGGCATAGGATGAGGCCTCTTTCCTTTCTTCCCGACTCCTTGTTTCTTTTTGGATATAGGAATCCAGGTTTTGAACAATATCTTCCACATGCAAAGAAGGAGAAAAGGGATTCTTTCCTAGGTTCTTCCGGAGAATCAGTTTCTTCAATAAGGCTATAGGAACAAGGGAGCAAAGGGCCATCGTCTTTTTTTCCTCCGGAGAAAGAAGGGGATTTTGGATGGCGGGAAGAGGAACTAATTTTCCTTCGCACTCGCGAAGCAGAGACACGCCTGCCGCTTTAAATAGGCTCTCCGCCTCGTCAAAGTCAAAGAATACGGAAAGGCTTTCCTTAGCCTGGCCTGCCAATGTATCAAAGCAAGAGACAAGGATCTGATTCCTTGCTTCGCTCCGGAAAGAAAAAGGAAGAACCTCAATCCTATTCCGCAGGCGGGAGAGAAAATCCGCTTCGTCCCTATAATAAAGACCAAGAGAATTCCAATGGATTTTCTTTCCGTCTTTTTCCTTGGTCCTAGCGAAGACGGACGAATCCTGGCGATAAAGGGAAAGAAGGGTCTTTTGTCCCTGAGGATAAAATTCCTCTCCTCTTGGCCTTTCTCTTTCAATCATCTGAATAAACGGAATCATCCTAAGATAAATGGCAGATCCACAGTAAAAGGGAGACTTGTAGTCAGCAATCTCTGGTAGGTTAATAAGAATGTCTTTTTCTTTCTTCATACATGTAATAAGGAGAATAGTTCTCCGACCTTTTGATGAATGACCACATCGGCACCGGCTGATTCGGCTTTTGGATCCTTATTGATTAATACCCTATGCTTACCTTGGAAATACGAAATCAATCCGGCAGCAGGATAAACCACAAGGGAAGTCCCCGCGACAAGGAGAAGATCCGCCTCGGAAATTTCAACCCTTGCCTTTGTCCTCACCCTCTCGTCAAGACACTCGCCATAGAGAACGACATCGGGTTTGATGATTCCTCCGCATTTTTCGCAATGGGGAACGATCGTCTTGGAATTCGCCACGTATTTCCCGGAATAAAAGGCGCCGCAGTCTAGACAGTAATTCCGATGGACGGACCCATGCACCTCAAGAACTCTCTTGCTTCCTGCCCTTTGGTGAAGGCCGTCGATGTTCTGCGTGACAATATAGCTAAGCTTTCCTGCCTGCTCAAGTTTGGCAAGATAATAATGACAGGCATTCGGCTTCTTATCTAACAGAAGCCTCTTTTCCCGGTAGAAGCGATAAAACTCTTCCGGATTGTTCTCGAAAAACGGAGCGGAGATAATCGTCTCCGGAGGATACTTGTATTTCTGGTTGTAGAGACCATCCTGAGAACGGAAGTCCGGAATACCGGATTCCGTTGCGACTCCTGCCCCACCGAAAAAGACAATCTTTTTCGATTCGTCAATCAAAGACTGAAGTCTCTCGGCATCTTGTTCAAGCTGAGTCATAAGAGGCTAATTCCTATTCCAGTTTGTCCGCGGCCTTCCCTCACTATCGGTGAAATTCCCACAGACAAGATAAATGACATCGGCAATCGTTTCGAAGCCAAAGGGCCCGCCAGTAAGAAGATAAAGGGATTCCTGTTCCGATTTTTCCGACATAAAAGCGATGAAGCCCTTCAACGCAGGCAAAACCGATGCAGCAGAGTATCCTTGAGAGTCCTTTCGAGTACTTTTACGCAGAGGAATCATAGCCTGCCGTTTCCTTTCGCATGTTACCTGATAGGTCTGATCTGTCCCACAGTAAGAGCAGTTCTTCGCCCCATCCGGATTCTGCTTTCCGTAATTCTTGCAGTACATATTCAAGCCTCCTTTTTTATTGCTAATAAAAGAAGATCGTTGGCAGGGATATTTTACCACCTCATGCTGATTTGCTCTCTGCTTCGGCCTTAAATTTTCTCCGGCAAAATCAAGGAAGCCTTCCGATAAACCGTTTTCGATCCTTCCTTACAGCACGGATAATCCGAAAATCAAGATTTAGTCCTTGTTCTTTCTGTTCCCTTCTCCCTTACCCGCAGAAAGAATAATCCATTGGATCAGAACAAAGAGAGTAAACAAAACAAGAAGCAGAAAAATATAAGGCTGATACGTTTCAAAGGGAACAGGATGACGAATGGAGTCATAGTAACCGTTCTGAGGTTGCTGGGAATAATAATAGAATCCATCCCTTCTCTTATCATATATCCTTGTCCTTTCTTTGTAATTCGCAAAAGGAAGAGCAAGAAGGAAATAAAGCAGAAAAGAAAGAATAAGGCTGGGAAGAAAAACAGCGGCTTTGCTCAGTAGTAAGCCAATGCGGAACGAGGAGGCAGAGAAACCATTATTCTGGTAGAGATGATAAAGCGAATTCCGCCATCTCTTGATTCCCGAATAAGAAACCAGACAGTAGAGTAACTCCCCAAACAGTAGTGCAGAGGAAACAACATAGCAGATGATTGGATAAAGTCCAAAATCTGCACTGTAAATCAAATCCTTTCCCCGAAGCTGTGAATTAAACCGGGCAAGGGAAGAAAAGTCTTTGTCCTCGATTAAGAGAGAAACCGTTTCCTCACTGAAGTCATTGGCAAGATAGATAAGCTTATACCTAATGGGAGAGAGATGAACGAAATTGTCATCGTATTCATTAGTGACTTTACATTCTGCACTCTGTGAGAGAAAGACGCTTTCGCCTTTCTTCTTTCCAGGCACAGCAAGAAGGAAATCTCCATCTTCAATCATACATTTATCTTTGCCTGAGGTTCCGAGTGCTAAAACATCCCGGTAAGAGTCATAAACGATGGGATTCAAAGGGAAAAAGGAATCAGAGGAAAACTGAAATCCTTCTGCCAAACTAGAAATTACCTGATCAACGAAGGTGTTACTGCAAAAAAGATACTCGCCGTCTTGCTTATCATCCAATAATTCCTTCCTCTCCTTGCAGTCTGGAAGATTAAGCGAAGAAAGCCTATCCTTTTCAATAATCTCAACCGGATGTCTTATGCCGTTTAGGACGGCATCCTGATTTTCTTTTATCCTCGGATTTGCTTTCTTCTGGCTATAAAAGAAGAAAGGAGAGGTTGAATCTTTTATACAGCCAAATAAAGAGAGAGAACCGTTTTGATTTTTCTGATGCAAGGTCAGTTTTGTCCTTCCTTTGTCATTTAGAATTCCGTAGAATTCTCTCTCCCTAGGAAAATCGGTTACGCTAACCGGATTTAAATAATGAACGGAAAAAGGGTCTTCTTTCCTCGCCGTCCTTGTCCTCTTTGTTATGGTACGCGACTGAGTAAAAGCGACGCCAAAAGAAAAAGCAATCAAGCTCAGAATTCCAAGAAGACCACAGATAAAGTTTGACATCCGATTCCTTTTCCTGTCATCAAGAAATGCTGGAAGCCTACGGAAAGTCCCTTTCCGGTGGATCTTAATCTTTTCCCGTTTCTGTTTTATTCTTTCTACGTAATTTAAGTCCAGTCTTCCGGAAAGTGCAATGTCCTGATTGACTTCATGGCTGATTAAGATAACCGAATGGTCCTTCGAGAACTCATTGAGAAAGCTAGTTAGGAATTTCCTTGATTCTTTATCCAATGAAGCAAATGGCTCATCGAGGAAATAATAATCGGCATCATAGGATAAACAAAGAAGCAGTTCTGCTTTTCGGCGTTCTCCGCCGGAAAGGTGGATAATCGGCTTCTCTAAATAAGGAAATCTTAGCCCTGCCATCAATTCAGCCAGTCTATCTTTGTTCAACGGCTTATTGAGTATGACAAGATTTTTCTGTAAGGAATACTCAGATAAAAGAGTGGCCTTCGGCCCACAATAAGAAAATGAAGGGCTCTCTTCCGAATAGAAGACTTTTCCATAGTCCTGAGTCTGCTGCTTCCTTAGAATGTTCCTTAGAGTCGTTTTTCCTTTTCCGCTGTCTCCCTTAAGTTGAAAGATGCCCTTTCCTATAGCAAAGGAAACAGACGAGAATAAAACGCGATTGCCAAAGGAAACGCTCAGATCTTCTGCCTTTATCATGCTTTCTTTTTCACCTCGGCAATCAGACGGGACATGTCTTTCGGACAAAGAAGGTTCAGCACAGCAAAGAAGAGAATCCTAAATACAAGGTAGATTCCAAGCAATAGGAGAATAGAATAGTTAAACGAAAAGAAAAGAATTAATGAATCAACACCAAGGGCTTTGCCGTAGACGCCATTCCTAATCAAAAGGGTAAGTTCACTAATTCCGATACCAGCGCTGATACCTAAGAAAGTAGAAAATCCAAATGTGAGAAGATCACTTTTTATCAATCGTTTGCGTGAAGTTCCCCTATAACGAAGAAGTATATATTTCCGTTTGTTCTTTATGTCAAAAGAGAAAGCAAAAATGAAGAGAAAAATAAGCAATATCACAGCAGAAAGAATGCCAAAAATAAGATTAAAAAGATAGCTTCGGAAGAAAGTGAGATTCTCCTTACCGTTCTTATCGACACAAACCGGCGCATACTGATACCTATAAACGCTTTCAATGGAAATGTCCGAATCCATAAGAGAATCATTCAAGAAGGTTTCTCTGTTCTGCTTAGTGGATTTTAAAGCATAAAAATCTGTGCCAGGATTGCCACCAATAGCAAAAACGCTTTCTGTCATAAACGAATAACAAATCCGTACGTTCTTGTTTAGACTGATTGCTTTGTCCTTCACAGGATATTCTGAGTATCTGTGTTCAAGAGAGGCGGGGTCTCTCGCCTTGTATATGCCGACAATCTTATATTCTGTCTTGCCAAAATTTATTTTCTGACCAATAGCAAATCCAGAAAGAGACGAAAAACATACATCGGAAACAATGGCATCACCTAGACCTATAGGATAGGTTCCCTCAATCAAGGCCGGCTTATCAACATCGTTTGCATCAAATTCAAATACACCTGCGAACAGGGAACCCGCTTTACGATAGTCCTCATCTTTACGTATTGAATAGTAATTCAAGTCAAGAACAGAATAGAAATCATTGTTCTTTTTTCGGGAAATGAAAATAGGGGAGGTCTCAGCAAACACCTTCTTCGAGATTCGCTCAGAAGCATATATCGTTGTCACACTCCCATCCGCTCCGATTTGGACTGTATCTTTGAACGAACCATAAAAAGACATAAGCAGAACGCAAAAGAAACTAAGTATGCAGCAAAGGCACTCGATAAACCAATGCGTTTCTTTATTTTTCTTCCTTGATAAAAGAAATTCCGAAAAGAATGATTCTTTTTTGTTTTCAATGCCGGAACTATCAGTATGCTCAGACTGTAGCATGCTGTTGCACGCTATAATCTTTCCTTCTTTCCTATGTAGAAAATTTGCTTTTTCAATGAACCATTCCGGTAAATTTTCATGAGTTGCAAAAATAACAAGATGATTTTGTGAAAGCGTCAAAACGTGCTTGAGAATCATTTCAGCACTTTGCGGATCAAGATTGGCAGTAATTTCATCAAGAAGGATAATTCTCTTTCCAGCATAGATTGCTTGGCCAAAGCAAAGGCGTTCTTTTTCCCCTTCACTAAGCTCAGAGCATTTCTCATCAAGAACAGCACCAAGTCCTAAATGAGAAAGAATTTCCTGTGCCTTTTTCCTATCTTTCTTCCCATAAGGAAGAAGGAAGTCATCAATGACACTCTCATCCTCGAAGACAAGAGAATCCTGTGCTACATAGGACACATACTCGTCAGTGAACAGTTCCCTGTTCTTTTTCAAAATCGGTTTACCACAAAACGAAAGATTGCCTTCCCACTGGCCATCTTTTCCGGAGAGGATGTTCAGAAGAGTTGACTTTCCCGATCCGTTTTCGCCAAAAAGTAAATAGAGTCCGTTGGAAGCAAAAGAGCAGGAAGCAGACGAAAAGATTTTCTTGTCCGCAAATGATTTCTTTAGTGAATCAACAGCAAAAAATTCATCTTTCATTTTATAGTCACAGGCCACAGACATAGGAAGAAGTGCTGACGGTTTCCTTGTGCTGTCGCCAAGGGAATGCCTCCCATGCTGTATTTGTCATTTTTGTATCAATCTGATATCCAAAAGAATAGGACTGATAAGCAATTGAATCGTTCTTGACTTCCATAAGAAAACAGCAGCTCATTTCATAACTGCTCGTGAGGGGACTCTTAAACTGATAGTCCCATTGTGCCATATTACTATTGCTTGGAGACTCCTGGTGAGAAACACTTGGCTCCGGACCATAGATAGAAGTAGATGTTGAGAGCCCAATTGTTAATCCATTCCCTGTCTTTCGAGTAATACTAGCACCTTCTGGTAATTTAACTCCTGCCTCAATGTCAGAAGAAATAGAATAATTTGAACTAAAAGAAGACGTAACAGAGCAAGATAGTGAATCTGAATTAGAAAGAGGCCATGATTTTATGTAGCTGTACGACGAACTCTTTTTAAAACTATTTTCTGTTCTCGAGAATGGCTGAACATGAATAAACCCACTCCAGAGATCATAATGATGATCAAATCCGGATTCCCCGTTCTTTGAGGCAACGCTTCCAGGTGTAAAGTTTACTCTTACACGAATTAAATACAAGCGTGAAACATCTGTAAATTGAGCATAGTAGTAATCAGTATCCAAGTAAAAATATCCGTAAGCAGATGCAACTTTTTGTTTTTCCTCACTTCCGTTGGCATAAGTAAAGCCCTGAATGTCTGGATGATCTTTTTTTGTCAAAAAGGGCCGCTTTTCAGGTTCATCGAAAGTTGCCGAAAATTCATTGGAATTTGCCCCTATAGTAAGAAATAGCATAAGAGCAGAAAACATCTTGAAAGTTTTTCGCACAAAACAATCCTCCACTTTTTTCAATCTATAAATCAATTGTAGCACAAAGAAACATTAAAAGTCATTTTTCTATAAGCAAAAACTATGCCTCGTTTTGCCCATATTGTCTTTTGCTAATATTATATATTCAAAGAAAAGACCTGACTTGCACATGGTGGATTCAGCAATCCTTCCCGTCTGTTTGTACAAAGACAAAGCCGTTGCAGATTAAAATTAAGAAAAGCAGGCCTCTTTCGAAGCCTGCTTTCGATTCCCGATTAGAAAGAAACTACTTCTCTAATCCGCCATAGCGGAGGATGTCGTGATAACGTTGTTCAGCGGCACGACGGTTCTTATCGAAGAGTTCCTGAGCATGTTCAGGATTGACACGCGGAAGCTGAGAATAACGGGTAGAAGTAAGGAGGAAGTCCTGAAGCTTGGTGAAGTCCGGAGCCTTTCCAGCCATGACAAGCGGATTCTTTCCTTCTTCACGGAGACGCGGATCATAAGTGTAGGTTAAGAAGTAACCGCACTCAACAGCCCTCTTCTCCTGCTTAATGGCATTGCCAAGGCCACCGCGGATACCTTGTTCAATACAAGGGCAGTAGCACCTGACTAAGGAAGGTCCATTGTAGGATTCAGCATCCTTAAGGGCCTTGATGGCATGGGTCGGATTGGCGCCTAAGGCAATAGAGGCGACAAAGACGTGATCATAGGCCATGGCAATAAGACCCATATTCTTCTTGCAGGTCTTCTTGCCGGAAGCGGCAAACTTAGCAATCTGACCGGTCTGAGAAGACTTAGAAGCCTGTCCGCCGGTATTGGAATAGACCTCAGTATCAAGAATCATGATATTGACATCGTCTTCGGATGCAATGACATGATCGAGACCGCCAAAGCCGATATCATAGGACCAGCCATCGCCGCCGATGATCCAGACAGACTTGTCGAGTAAGTCGTTCTTCCTCGGAAGCAGAGCTTTGATGCCTTCATTCTTGCTCTTCTCAATGAGAGAAAGCATACGAGGCAGGATGGAACGGACATGGGCCTTATTCTTGATGTTGGCGACATATTCGTCAAGGACATCCTTAAGTTCAGGCTCGACATCCTTTTCGTTGTCTAAGATAATCTGGCAGATAGTGGAAAGCTTAAAGTCAGTTGCCAAACGCCTTCCATAGCCATATTCGGCATTATCCTCGAATAAGGAGTTAGCCCAGGCAACACCCTCGTGGTTCTTGTTGGTGACAAACGGAGACATCGGAGTAGAACCGCAGTAGATGGAAGAGCAGCCGGTTGCATTGGCAACAAGCCTGTCCTTGCCAAAGAGCTGGGAAACAAGACGATAATACGGAGCTTCACCGCATCCTGCGCAGGATCCGGAAACTTCGAAGTACGGCTTAGAGAAGGCAACTTCCTTCACGGTTCCAGCCGGATAGTACCCGGTCTTCGGTTCCCTCTTATAAAGGATCTGAGCGGCATCCTCATGTTCGAACTGAGACTTGGCATCGACCATCTCAAGGGCCTTATGGGCTTCCCTGACTGGCTTGCCGTTCGCATCTTTGACGATGTTGCCGTTTTCATCCTTCTTCGGAGTCCTCTTTCCAGGGCACTGGTTGACGCAGAGCGAGCAGCCGACGCAGTTCCTCGGAGAAACCTGAATACGGAACTTCAGTCCCTTGACATTCGGGCCACCGACTGCCGGTAAGACATCCTCACGTTCATTCTCGGGGAGGGCAGCGATGTCCTGATCATCGAGAAGGAAAGCACGGATAGTGGCATGCGGGCAGACAAAGGCGCACTGGTTGCACTGGATACAGTTTTCCTTGTGCCAGACAGGGACACGGTCAGCAATAGCACGTTTTTCACGGAGAGTGACGTTCTCTTCCCTAGTGCCATCCTCAAGTTCCCACTTACGGAAAGTGGAAACAGGGAGGTTATAGCCATCAAGGTCTCCGATATAGGCGACATATTCATCCCAATAGTCGTCACCGGTCTTAACCTTCTCCCTCTTGGAAGGAAGATTGGCCCAGGCAGGATCAACTTTGACTTCGCGTAAGCCTTCGGTTCCGGAATCGATTGCCTTGTAGTTCAGTTCGACAATGTCCTGACCCTTCTTTGCATAGGTCTTGGCAGCGAACTTCTTCCTCCATTCATTTGCCTCGGCATAAGGCCTAATCTGCTGGTTAAGGTAGAAGAAGGCAGACTGGAGAATGGTGTTGGTATGACGGCCCATGCCGATGGCAAGGGCAATCTTATTCGCATCGATGACATAAAACTTAGCATGCTTGGAGGCTAAGAAATACTTCCTGCGGTTCGGCCTTGCCTTGGCTAACTCTTCATCGCTCCTATTGGTATTGAGTAAGAAAGTTCCGCCATCCTTTAAGTTGGCTAACCTATCATACTTGAAGATATAGGAATCAAGAGAGCAGGAAATAAAGTCGGCATTCTCGACATAATAGGTAGAATGAATCGGAGAATGTCCGAAACGTAAGTGGGAACGGGTGACACCGCCGGACTTACGGGAATCATAGGCGAAATAAGCCTGGGCATACTGATGGGTTTCATCGCCGATAATCTTGATGGAAGACTTATTGGCGCCGACAGTGCCATCGGATCCAAGACCCCAGAAGAGGCAGGAGGTATAGTCATGCGGAATGACATAGGAATCATCGACCGGGATAGAAAGATGAGTGACATCATCTTCGATTCCGACCGTGAATCCGGTCCAGGTCTTCTCGGCATCAAGGAAGTCATAGACAGCCTTGACATGCTTAGGAGCAGTATCCTTGGAAGAGACGCCATAACGTCCGCCGATGACGAAGATATCGTTACGTCCACCCTGCTTAAGGGCAGCGACAACATCAAGGTAAAGCGGCTCGCCGGCAGCGCCAGGTTCCTTCGTACGATCAAGGACAGCAATCTTCTTAACGGACTTCGGTAAGGAAGCAAGAAGATGCTTAACGGAGAACGGACGATATAAGTAGACCTTGAGTAAGCCGACTTTCTCGCCTTTCTTCCTTAAATCATCGACAACCTCAGTGGCCGTCTCGGTGACGGAGCCCATGGCGATGATGACCCGTTCTGCTTCGGGATCTCCATAGTAGACAAACGGAGCATAGTTACGGCCGGTAGCGGCAGAAACCTTTTCGAAGTATTCGCAGGCAACATCGACAATCTGCTCTTCGTGAAGGTTCTGGGCTTCACGTCCCTGGAAGGTGATGTCATCGTTCTCGGCACCGCCACGGGTAACCGGATGGCCATGCGGATTAAGAGCACGTTTCTTGAAGTTCTCAAGAGCGGTGGTATCAAGCAAAGACTTCCAGAAGTCATGATTGACGAATTCGACGTTCTGGATTTCGTGCGAAGTACGGAAGCCATCAAAGAAGTGGACGACCGGAGTAGATGCCTTAATAGCGACAAGGTGGGCTAACGGAGCTAAGTCAGCGACATCCTGGACAGACTGGGAGCAAATCCTTGCAGCGCCGGTCTGACGGATGGCATAGACGTCACCGTGATCGCCGAAAATGGAAAGGGAACGGGTAGCTAAGGAACGGGCAGCAACATGCCTGACAATCGGAAGCTCTTCACCGACCCACTTGTAGATATTCGGAATCCTTAAGAGCAAGCCTTGGCTGGCAGTATAGGTGACGGCAAGTGCACCGCCCTGTGCGGCACCATGGACAGCACCGGAAGCACCGGCTTCGGACTGCATTTCCCTAACCTTAACTGTTTCGCCGAAAAGGTTCTTCCTTCCCTGAGACGCATAGACATCGACATTCTCAGCCATAGGGCTGGACGGAGTGATGGGGTAAATTGCAGCAACTTCGGAGAACAGGTAGGATCCTAAAGCAGCCGCGGTGTTTCCATCGACCGACTTAAACGAGAACTTCTCTTTTTCCATGACAACCTCCAATTTGAATTCTCGAATACATTATAACCCTAAATGCAATAAATAGACAAAGAGAGTTTTTAACTAAAAATCATGTAGGGGAAATAGAAGGTTCCCCATTAAAAAGAAATAAGAACCAGCGAGACAGCCTGTGGAAAGAAAACCTGCACCCGAAAGAGAAAAATAAGATTTTCCCAAAATGGTATTTTGATAAGAAAAAATCCACAAATCGGCTGATGTCATTCAAAACACAGCAAGCAGGAAAAACGTAGAAAAGGTAGCGGACAGAAAAAATCAGGCCGTTTCCTTTGAAGAAAGGAAATACTATGCAACCTGTACGAAAGCAAACCTTCTCAATAACTTTATTACCAATTTCCTGCAGATTTCTGTTCTATTTGTTTCAGGAATTCTTTTTTATTATGGAAAATCCGATATTCCGACTACTGCCGCCTTTCTTCAAATCGGAACAGGTATCTATGTTCCGGTTTCTCAGATTTTCAGTTCGATGACGTTCATTCTCGGAACCAAAAAGGTAGTGAAGCGAATCGAAGCAATCCAGCCTAAGCCTAAGAAAGAAGCGAAGGAAGAATATCTCTATTCTTTCCATTCCTTCCGGCTTAAGAATCTATGCCTCCGTTTCTCAGGTAAAACACTTCTTCGCGATTTTAGCTACACCTTTCGCCAAGGAAAGAAATACATTCTCACCGGACAGAGCGGATGCAGGAAGACCACTCTTCTTGAAACCTTAATCGGACACAATTCTCTTTATGAAGGTTCGATTTTCTATGACAGCAAGGAAGGAAGGGAAGTAAGCGAAGAAAGCAAAAGCACCTCGATTGCCTACTGCAAACAAGAACCGGTTCTTTTCCTTGGCAGTCTAAAGAATAACATCACCAGGTTTGCAGACAAAATAGACAAAGAACGTTTGGATTCTGTCATTTCACAGTGCCAATTAAATGACTTTGCCAAAAGGAGAGGAAGGGATAGTCTATTAGACAATCAGGATAATCGGATTTCCTTAGGAGAAAAGCAGAGAATCTCCTTGGCCCGTGCTCTCTATCAGAACAAACCAGTTCTCTTCCTTGACGAGATCACTTCATCGCTAGACGCAGAGAATAAAGAGAAAATCTATCAGACAATAAAGGGGATAGAGAACAGACTCGTCATCTGGATAACCCATGATGAGAGAGCAAAATCCTTTGAGTGGGTTGATGAAGTGATTGATTTATCCAGGATGAATAATCATCTGGAAAAAGGCCAATAGATTTGACAATTTGATCCTCCCGCCTGCTCTACATAGAAGGTACAATAAGGCTAAAAAAAGAACGCCGAAAGAAAAAAAGACATAGCTCTTCTAGAACAGGCGCAACAAAAAAAGAGACCGTCAGGCCTCTTAAAATAGGGATCTTTTTCTGCACGCTTTCTGTGCCTCTTAAAAAAGATTTTGTGTTACCGGGATTAGCGATACTGGAAGTAATCGCTAATTTTCCAGCTCATTTGGCTGGATAAATTCCAACGCCAAATTCTTTTGTTCTCGTGGACAGAAAACGTGTGTTTCAGCCTGCCACAAATAGAATTATAGGACGATAAGTCCGATTTGTAAACTGTAAACCCTTACATTTTTTACTTTATAAGGCGATTGTTTCGGACAATTTTTATTTGTAAGCTTTTTCACGTTCTTTCTAGTCATCTTCTGTTGCATTTATTATATGAACGGTTTATCATATGAACGAATATTCAATCGAGGTGTATTATGGCATCCTGTACATGCGAAGAAAGAAAAGAAAAAAGAATCAACCTGATTCTGTTTGCCTTTGGAGCAGTCTGCCTGTTGATTGCCTTTGTTCTGCAAAAGGTTTCGGAAAACCTAGGCAATCCATTTGCTATATTTGATTGGAGCAGGTTTTCTGACCGATCCTTTTATTCTTCCTACAGGTTCATTGCCTTCTTCTTCTATACAATCGGATATCTTCCTCTTGCCGTCAAAGTGACTAAGGAGAGGATAGAAGAAAGGAAAGAAGGGGAATACCTTAACGAATTTACTTTGATGCTGATTGCCACGCTTGGTGCCTATGCCATTGGGGAATTTCCGGAATCCCTTTTCGTCCTTCTCTTCGCCATCATCGGAGAGAGGCTTGAAGACTACGCCAGTGAAAAGTCCAAAAAGTCGATAAAAAAACTCGTCAACGACAGGCCTCTTTATGCCCATACGATAACAGAAGACGGAAAAATAATCGATCAGGATCCCTCAAGGCTAAAAGTCGGTGACAGAATCGAAGTACGCCCCGGCGAGAAGATTTCCGTCGACGGAAAGATTCTTAGCGGAGCCTCCTCCCTTGATCTTTCCAGTATCAACGGAGAGTCCCTTCCTAAGGATGTGACAAAAGGCGAAAAAGTCTATTCCGGTTCCATCAACCTTTCTTCCGTCCTTGTCGTTGAAGTCAGGAAAGAGTTTAAAAACTCCACTTTGTCCAAGATTATGGACCTCGTTGAGAACGAGCAGGGAAAGAAGGCAAAGAGTGAACGGTTTATTACTAAGTTTGCCAAATTCTACACCCCTCTTGTCATTCTTGTTGCCAGGATCACTTTTCTGACCGGGTTTGGGTTATCCGGATTCAGTTGGGCCGAAGGCGGGAAAAAGTGGCTTTATGAATCCCTATCCATCCTTTTGATTTCCTGTCCCTGCGCCCTTGTCATTTCGGTTCCGATTGCCTTCTTTGCCGGAATCGGCTCCGGATCGAAAAACGGAATCCTCTTCAAAGGTTCGATTGCCATTGAGAATAGGGCAAAGGCAGATACGTTCGTCTTTGACAAAACAGGAACATTGACTAAGGGAAACTTCGTCCTTGTCAATCAGCCAAAAGAAGAATATCTCAAGATTGCCGCTTCCTTAGAGAGTAAGTCCACTCATCCTCTTGCTAAGGCAGTCTGTCACGCCTATCAGGGCGAGTTATTTGCCGTTGATGATTTTGAAAACATTCCCGGACATGGCGTGCAGGGAAGAATCGAAGGAAAGACTTACCTAAGGGGAACATTGGGTTATCTAGGTGAGAACGGAGTAAAGAACCTAAAGGAAGAAGTTACCCCTTATAAAATACTTTATCTTGGAATAAAAGAGGGGGACTATCTTACTTCCTTTATCGTCAAAGACGAAGTAAAAGGAGAAGCGAAGAAAGTGAGGAAGGAGCTAAAAGAAAACGGAAGGAAGAAGAGTATCGTCCTTTCTGGCGACGACCGAAAGATTGTTTCGGCTTCCTTAAAAGAGACCGGAGTAAGGGAAGGAATCGGGGAACTGCTTCCGGAAGAAAAATTGGCAAAGGTCAAAGAGCTCTCCGAAAACGGAAACGTCTGTTATGTCGGAGATGGAATCAACGATTCTCCTTCTTTGCTGTCGGCAAATGTCGGAGTAAGCAGGGGTGCACTCGGCTCCGACGCTGCTATTGAGGCAAGCGATGTTGTCGTCAGGGATGACAACCTAGAGAAAGTCAGTGAAGCCAAACGCCTTTCAAAAAAGACAAGGAAAGTAATGATCTTCGGTGTTATCCTTTCTCTCACATTAAAGATTCTAAGGATGGTGCTTGTCATTACCGGAGTCAGGGGAAAGTACGCAAGGGTTGTAGCCGGCGTTTCAGATACCGGGGTCAGGATTGTTGCTATCTTAAACGCTTTGAGAATGCTATTCTATAAGCCAAAGTATATCAGAAAATAAAGAAAGAAAATTAAGTTATTTTCTTAAATTGGATAATGCTTTGTAGAATCAAGGAAGTTTTGTGAAAAGCACGGTCCATTCTGAACACACTGTTTATCATTTCTTAATGGTGAAAAGATAATCAAAACTGACAATGACCATACTAATTAAATTATTCAATAACCTTTACTAACAAAATGGCGGCTTTGATTTGATAGCCGCTTTTTAATTTCATGGTATCCGCACCTCTTCTTTTCCGGTTTATTGGATTCCATCAGACATAGAACAAGCCGATCCATTTTATTGCTTCATTTATCACTTCATTTATTGCTTCATTTATTGCTTCATGATACAATAAATAAAAATCTTAGACATATGAAAGAAACAGAAAGAATTGAATTTAAGGCTGAATTAAACGAAAAATTCGAAAAGGAAATAGTGGCTTTCCTAAATTCTGGAAAGGGAGGCTCTTTATACATCGGATTAGATGACGACGGAAAACCAGTCGGAATGAAAAACATTGATTTAGTCGAGAGACAAATCAAAGATCGCATTAAGAATAATATTTCTCCCGATACTCTCGGCTTATTTGAAATCGTTACACCTAGGACTGAAGATTATGTTCAGGTAGTTGTTTCCGGTGGCAACCAGAAGCCGTACTATATAAAGAGATTTGGAAGGTGTCCTGAGGGTTGCTATCTTAAAATCGGCCCTTCTGTCGAGAAGATGAGCGAAGAAATGATATTGAGTCTATTCCAGAAAAGAGAGAAAAGAACACTAAAGAACATCGAATCGGAAAATCAAGAACTTACATTTATTTACCTGGAAAGTAAATATCGCGAAGCCGGCTTCGGTATCGGCCAGAATCTCCTTACTCAGTTAGAGTTATTTACTCCTCACCACCGATTTAACAAACTTGCCTATTTATTAGCGGACCAATACGCTTCCCCTATTCAATATGCCAAGTATTCTTCTGATGACGTGTTCAATCTAGTCGAACAGAAAACATTCGTAAATCAGTCTTTACTCAAAACCACATCGGAGATCCTTGATCTTTTGCAGTCTAAAAATACAGTTTATACGCAAATCACTCCGACAGGAAGAATTGACCACCAGAAATTTAATCCGATTGCCCTGCGGGAAATCATTGTCAACGCCCTTGTTCATAATGACTACAGAGGTGAGGGGGTACCTACATTCGAAGAATTTTCCAATCGGTTTGAAATTTCGTCCTTGGGCGGTCTACCTGACGGATTCACCATGGAAGACTTCTTTGGCGGATATTCCCTGCCAACAAACCCAGAATTGATTCGAGTCTTTCGGGATACTGGGTTTGCCGAAAGACTAGGGACCGGGATAAGACGTGTGCTTAAATTTTATCCGAGAGAAATCTTCCGTTTTTCGCCTAGTTTCCTTCGGGTAAACATTCCTTTCTATAAACCAACGGAAAAAGCTAAGAAAGCGGATATCCGTTCACTGATTCTGTCCCTAGTCAAGCAAAAGCCATCTATAACCAGAAGAGAGCTTTCCGCGATTCTGCATTTGTCATCGTCAACAGTCTACCGTGAACTTTCCGGATTAGTGAAGGACGGACTTATCGTCCGTGAGGGATCAAACAAAACAGGATATTGGAAGATCAAAGAATAGGTCTGAATGGTAAATAGAGAGACAAATAAAATGACCCCTAGGCTATCCAAGGGGTCATGTGCCGTAAAATGATTGTCTAAAATCCAAGAAAGTAGAGAAGCCCGCCGATAAGACAATGCGAGGAAGAGAAATACATTCAGCCGCCTTCCTTAGAAGGAAAGAGGGTTCTTTAAGTTATCCTCTATCTTCTTATTTTGACTTACATCCGTTCTTTTATTTTTCGCTCTCTTCCTGAATGCTCACAACCAGATTGAGCGATTTCGGTTCAGCTGTTGCTTCTTTAACGGTAAAAGAAAGAAGAACAGACTTAAAAGAAGAGCCAGTCTCAATGGCATGACTATTCAATGACTGGATTGCTCCATGAGAAACAGCACCATTCGGTTTGCCATAAGGATAGATGAACTCATCGGAAATGACAATTCCGAAATCAGTAAAATAACTCCAATATTTCTTATCAATCTCTTCTCTGTTATTCAGAAGATATTTAGTGGAGGAGGAATTAGCCTTAACGGTGTAACCATTAACTAAATCTGTCGAGACATAGTCATAGCCAGAGGAACCATCGTCTCCAACCTCATAAGGACTGCATTCATGCCTTTTTCCTTCCTTATCGGTATAAACCGCTCTGTCCTTTGTCCTGCTGTTAATGGAAGTGACATTTTCAAGCCTTCGTGTATGTTCCTTTGTAGCATAGAAAACCGGACTATTTGAAGAAGAAAAATAGATTCCACCCTGAACATAAGTCTTTTTCCTTGAAAACAAACTATCCATCCGGATGTTATCGTCAATGTCGAATTTCTTATCGTACTTTCCTACTATTAGCTCAGTACCAAGAGTATTATCATCCTTAATCCGGTAAAAGCCAAAATAGGTTCCGCTATAAACATCATATTCTTCCCCACTATACTTGACTGTCTTTTTGGATAACTCGCTATCTGAAGTAGGAACGAATTTCAGATTGTCATAATACTTGACATCTCCGGAATTCCTGTCGACCTCATTGCCATAGGCATGGTATCGCATCCGAGAATCTTTTTCGGGGAGATAGTAAGGTTCCACATGATAAAAGAAGATCTTTCCATCACCATAGAATCGGTAGGATTGGCCGGAACCATTTGAAGACGTAGTCGAATAAGGTTTCCTGTCTAAAATCCTATTCTTATTCTGGTCAAAAAGCATTGAATCATAAAGATAGTTTTCACTGTCGATTCCTAATTCGTAACAAGGAATAAGATTACTCTTTTCTTCATTTTTCCTTCCGTCGATGTATCCCTGCTCATATTGATCCTTGGTAATTTCCACTCTAACCATTGAGCCATTTGCTTCATAGCTAGCAAAGTATCCAAGTGGGGCATAGTCAGCGGATAACTTATAAAAGCTAATAGAACCGAGTGAGCCCGTCGACTGCTTGCTTTCAAGGGAAAGATTAGAAATGTCCGCTTTAGAAGCATCGCTTATCAATGTCCAGAAGTTACCAGATAGACTTCTAACCAGAAGCTCTCCGCTATTTTCCCTATAAACGACAAACTGTCCGTTGCCAAATAGTGCATAGTAGGAAGAAGAATAATACGAAGAAGAATCAAAACCAGACAAAGAGAAAGGAAGGCGAGTGGCAGTATAGGTAAAGTAAGATGTGTCCCCAATAAAGGCGAGAGAGACAGCCGAAGAACCATAGGAATCCTTTAGCCTAGCCAGTGTTCCGTCTAATTCCGTATAAGACAGTCCCCATTTCACCACAGAAGAAGTCCTATTCCGGGTAGATTTATTTTCAACGCTATCAGCCCTGCTCTTGTATTCGCTAAAAAAAATATTTCGGGTTTTCGTATAGCCTTTGCAGGAAGTCAGAAGAAGGGGGAGAAAAGAGAAAACAAATAATTTTTTTGTCATTTTGCTTTTTTACTGTTTATGTCCTTTATTTGATTATAAGTAAGAAACAAATTTAAACAATACTAAATCATATAATGATACTTTTTCTGTAAAGAATGTATATTTATGAACATTTTCATGCTTACTGTATCGTATTGTTCAATAAAGATTGTCTTTGTTAATTTTGGTCGGGAAGATCATAAAGGCGTTGACTAAAAACTATCTATGTCCACAAAAGTCAGAATAGCGTTTTTTAACCAGAAATCAAAAAGATACGGCTGGATAGATTTGGCCGGCAGCTAGATTTCCGTTCGTTTCCGGTCCTGGTAAAGGGAATTGTCTTTTTCGGAAACATGCTCCAGTCCGGTTTTAAAAAGATCCTTGATGTGATTATCAGTAAGAGCATAAAGAACCTGTTTACCCTTACGATAATGGGTAACGATATCCCTCTTTCTTAAAATCGCAAGCTGATGGGAGACTCTGCTCTGTGACCTATTCCTGATTAAAGCGATATCATTGACGCATAGTTCATGCTCGGAAAGAAGAGAGATCAAAGTAAGACGGGTGGAATCGGCAAAGACAGAATAGAACTTAGACAAAGTCTGAAAAGAGGACGGAGAGAGCCTCTTCTTCCGGATAGAAAGGATATTCTTTTCGCCTGTGCTTATTTTGTTTTCCATATAGGTTAATTATAAACGTTATTCTCTCCTCCACGGAAGCAAAAAAATAACAAGGGAAGAAGTCTAAAGTGGCTTAAATATTATTGTTATTATTAATACTAAATTATATAATTATATATATTATTAGGAGGAAAGAAGAAGGGCTTCTTATGATCAAAAACGGAAACAACATCATCATCAAGGGAGAATATATTACCCTTGGCCAGCTTCTTAAATTCTTGGATCTTGTCAACACCGGCGGAGAGGAGAAATCCTATCTTGCCGACAACGAAGTCCTCTTCAATGGGGTAAGAGAAGAAAGAAGAGGGAAAAAGCTCCGGGATAAAGATGTCGTCACTATCGCCGGAGTGTCCTACACGATATGCGTGTAAGCCGACTCGTTCTACATCACTTCCGTTCCTATTCTAGGCTGGACGTTTCCTTCCCGGGAAGGAAAAACTATCTTCTCGGACAGAACGGCCAGGGGAAGACAAATGTCCTAGAGGCACTCAATTTTCTCTCCTTAGGTCGCTCCTTCCGGACAAGGGACGCATCATCCCTTCTTCAGTCTGGTGAAAAAGAAGCTTCCATCTACCTTGAATACGAAAACGAGAAAGCGGAAAAGCATTCTCTTTCCTGCCTTCTCTCCAAGGAAGGGAAAAGGTTCGCCTTAGACGGAGAGAAAGTCACTTCCCTTTCCAAGATTCTCGGAAAGCTGATTACCGTCGTCTACGACCCGTCCTTGGTCTTCTTCTTCAAAGACGAACCGGAACGAAGAAGAAAGCTGCTAGACGAAGTGCTAAGCCAGCTTAGCAAAGAGTATCTCTATGCCTTAGGAAGATACAAAAAGCTACTCAAGGAGAGAAACGCCGCTTTGCAGCAGAACTACGATAGTGACGTCATCAACGTCCTCCGGGACGAACTAGTCAATCTCTCCTACCGGATATCCACAGAGCGGAAAAGACTTGTTAAAGCCCTAAGCGAAAAAGCGACGGATTATTACTCTGCCCTCTTTGGAAAAGAGGAAAAGAAGCGCCTCACTCTTGTCTATAAGACAAACTGTCCGCTCGACGATGACCAGAAAGGCTTCAGGGAACACAGGAAGGCCCTCTACGAGCGTTCAAAATCATACGAGAATATAAGACACCAGACAAGGGTCGGACCGCACAGAGACGACTTATGCGCGCTTCTTGACGGAAATGACATCAGCAAGTACGGAAGCCAGGGAGAGAACCGCCTAGCCAGTCTTAGCCTTAAGCTATCCATTTCCTCCCTCTACCAGGAAAAGCTAGGCATAGTCCCTATTCTTCTGCTCGATGACATCACATCCGATTTAGACGAAGTCCGGACGGAGAATCTCCTCTCCCTCATCGGAAAGGAAGACCAACAGGTCTTCGTCACCGGAACTAGAATCACGAAAGGATTCCAAGACTATCAGATTTATTCGGTAAAAGACAGCACACTCGCAAAGGAGGAAACCACAGATGGCCGATGAAGAGAAACTGACTCTGAGCAAGGAAGAAGAAGTCCGGAAAGCCAGAGAGGAAGAATATGCACGCCAGAGAGCGAAAGTAGAAAAGGTCGCCCATGACGAAGGCTCCGCCCAAAAGCCGGAGCAACCGAAAGTGGAAGCCGAAAAGCCTGCCGAAGAGAACTTCGAGGAGAAACATGTCGACAATGTCACCTTCTCCGAAGAGGAAGAGGCTGAAAAGAGGAAGGCAAAAAGCAACTACACCGGAGCCGACATCGAAATCCTTCAGGGACTCGAAGCCGTCCGTCAGCGCCCTGGAAGGTACATCGGAAGCACGGCAAGCCGTGGCCTTCATCATCTAGTCCGGGAAGCCGTCGATAACGGCGTAGACGAGGCGATGGCAGGCTTCTGCAAGCATATCCATGTCACCATCCTTCCCGGAACGGATAAGAATCCGATCAACCGAATCCGGGTCGAGGATGACGGCCGTGGCATCCCCTGCGACACCAATAAGCAGACTGGTTTAAGCACAGTCGAAACCGTCTACACCATTCTCCATGCAGGCGGAAAGTTCAACGACAAGACCGGATACAAGATTTCCGGCGGTCTCCATGGTATCGGTGTCAAGGCGGTAAATGCCCTCTCCACCGACGTCGTCGTTACCGTCTATCGGGAAGGGAAAATCCATCAAATCCATTTCCAGAACGGCGGAAAGACCGTCGCTCCCGGTCTTCAGATTATCGGAGACTGCCCGCTCGATAAGACCGGAACCACGGTCGAATTCTGTCCGGATCCTTTGATTTTCAAGGAGACGACGACGTTTGACTTCTCCGCCATCGCCTCCTATCTCCGTCAGACTGCCTATCTCACCAAAGGGTTGGAGATTTCCCTTGACGATGTCCGCGACAAAGATAACATCCAGCATGTCTCCTATAAGTTCGATGGGGGAATCAAGGAATATGTCGCCTTCATCAACGAGACGAAGGAAAGAGTCTTTGAAGAAATCCCTTATGTCAATGGTGCGAGCACGGTCAATCCAGGCGGACTAATCGATAAACCGATTACCATCATCGTCGAGGCCGCCTTCCAGCCGACAAAGGCAGGGATTCTGAACAGGAACTCCTTCTGCAACAACATCCGCACCAACGGAGGAGGAACTCACGAAGAGGGCTTCCGCCTTGCCATCGGCCGCGAACTCAACGGCTATTTCCGTTCAAAAGGCTGGCTGAAAGAGGGAGACGACAACTTCCGCAGCGAAGACTGCCTGGAAGGTCTTACCGTCGTCCTTTCCGTCAAGCATCCTGACCCCCAGTACGAAGGACAGGTCAAGGATAAGCTCGGCAACGACGAAGTGCGCCGTGTCGTCTCTTCCGTTGTCGGTGATTATCTCAAGGAATGGCTCTTAGAGCATCCGAACGAAGGCAAGGCCTGGTACGACCGGGTCATCTCCGCCTTCAAAGGCCGGAGAGCCGCAGAACGGGCAAGAGAATTAGCCCAGGGCCGTCTTTCCGCAGGAAGCGGACTCCCCGATAAGCTCGTCGATTGCATTTCCAAAGACCCAAGGGAACGGGAACTATTCATCGTCGAAGGTAACTCCGCAGGCGGCTCTGCCGTCCAGGGAAGAGATGCCAACACACAGGCCATCCTTCCTCTCCGCGGAAAGATCCTCAATGTCGAGAAGGCCCAGGCCACCAGAATCGAAAAGAATGCCGAAATCTATAACAGGGTCACAGCCATCGGTGCCGGACAGGGCGAAGCCTTTGATGTAACCAAAATCAAGTACGACAAAGTCATCATCAGGACCGATGCCGATGTCGACGGTTCCCATATCCGTATCCTCCTTATGACCTTCTTCTATCGATTCAGGCGTCCCCTTGTCGAGCAGGGCCATCTTTATATCGCCCAGCCTCCGCTATACCGTCTCAATTACCAGGGCCACTTCTACTACGCCTTCAACGATGAAGAGCTAGACCAGATTAAGTCGAAGCTTCCTTCAAATGCACGTTATCAGCTCCAGCGTTACAAAGGTCTCGGTGAAATGGATCCAAGTCAGCTCGATGAAACGACGATGGATAAGAATCATCGCCGAAGGCTAAGAGTCACCATCGAAGATGCCCAGGAAGCCAACGATGCCTTAATCGATCTGATGGGGGAAAACGTCGAACCCCGTAAGGACTTCATTTCCAACAACGCCAAATACGTGAAGAACCTCGATATCTAAAGGAGGAAACTGACTATGGCAGAAGAAAACAATAAGCCGGAGAATACCCTTCCGGAAAAAGACGGAAAAAAGGATGGGGGAATCCCCGGACTTACTGAAGGCATCGTCCCTGGGATCACGAACGACGAATTCGGTCCGGAAATCAAAAGTTCCTTCCTTGACTATGCCGTATCAACACTGACTAGCCGTGCCATCCCCGATGCGAGAGACGGAAGGAAGCCGGTACAGCGCCGTATCATCTACGCAAGGTGGGAGAGGGGTATCACCCCGGACAAGCCATTTAAGAAATCCGCCCGTGTCGTCGGCGACGTCATGGGTAAATATCATCCGCACGGCGATTCCTCCATCTATCTTGCCATGTGCCGCAGGGCGCAGGATTTTGCCAGGCGTTATACTCTTGTCCAGGGACACGGAAACTTCGGTTCCCCGGACGGGGACGAGCCGGCAGCTTCCCGTTACACTGAGGCGCGACTAAGCAAGATTGCCCTAGAGAGGACACGGGACATTGAAAAGGAAACCGTCGATTTTATCGATACCTACGATGCAGACGGTAAGGAACCTGTCGTTCTTCCTTCCCGTTTCCCAAACCTACTTTGTAATGAATCATCCGGTATTGCTGTCGGTATGGCAACTTCTATTCCTCCGCATAACTTGACAGAAACAATCAATGGAATCGAGGCCATCATCCATAATCCGGATATCGACGTCGAATCCTTAAGGCAGATTATCAAAGGACCGGACTTTCCTGGCGGAGGCATCATCCTTGGACGGAACGGAATCAAGAACTATTTCCTTACCGGAAGAGGATCGGTCAAGGTCCGTGCCAAGTACCACACCGAAGAGAAGAACGGACGCACCCGCATCATCTTCACCGAACTTCCTTATAGGGTCAATAAGCGGGAACTGGCAAAGACAATTGCCACGTTAGCCGATGACAAGAAAATCGATGGTATTTCGGCCGTTGCCGATTATTCCTCCCAGAAGAGGGGTACCTATTTCGTCGTTGATTTAAAGAAGGATGCCATCGTCGACCTTGTCCTCAACCATCTCTTCCACTACACTCCGCTTCAGTCTTCCTTTGCCGTCAATAGGCTTGCCCTCGACCACGGCGTCCCCCGTGTCCTTAATAGGAGGCAGGCCTTAAAGATTTACATCAACCACCAGGAAGAGATTATCACCCGCCGTACCCGCTTTGACTTAAAGAAGGCCCAGGACCGGATCCACATCCTCGATGCCATTCTTACCGTTGCCGATGCCATCGATGAGACTATCCACATTATCCGTTCCTCCCAGACTTACGAAGAGGCCTCTAGCCGCCTTATCGAACGTTTCCATTTTGATGATGTCCAGGCTAAGGCCATCCTTGATAGGCCCTTACGCCGTCTTACCGGACTTGACCAGCAGAAGTATCAGGACGAGAAGAACGGCCTAATCAGCGACTGCGAACGTTACACCACAATTCTCTCCGACAAAGGCGCTCTTGAGCAGACGCTAATTGAAGAGCTTGAAGTCATCAAGAAGAACTATGGGGATGCAAGAAGAAGCGAAATCAGTGACTTTGACATCGACGATGACGACGAATCCCTGATTCCGAACAAGGAGATTCTGATTTTCTTAACAAAGGGCGGATACATCAAACGGGTCTCTCCCGATGAGTTCCGCACCCAGAACAGAGGCGGAGTCGGTGTAACCGGAAGGAAGACCAAGGAAAACGACGATATCCAGATTCTCCGCCACTCCCGGACAAAGACGGATGTTCTTTTCTTTACCAATCTTGGCCGTGTCTATCACTGCCGTGGATATGAAATCCAGGAAGGAAGCCGGACAAGCAAAGGTATCCCGATCGTCAATCTTCTCCGGTTAAGGAAAGATGAGAAGGTCAATGCCATCATCTCCTTAGACCATTATGAGAACACCTTCCTCTTCTTCGCCACCAAAGACGGCGTAGTCAAGCGTTCTCCGGCCAGTGACTTTGAGAACATCAACGTCAATGGTAAGATTGCCATCACTCTCCGGGAAGGGGACGAACTTAGGGATGTCCGCCAGACTGACGGAAATGCCATCATCTCCTTAGGCTCAAGCGAAGGAAAGGTCTGCTCCTTCCATGAAGACGATGTCCGGGCAAGGGGACGGACGGCTACCGGCGTCAAGGGTATCGACTTAGCCCCTGACTGCAAGGTCGTCGGCCTTGTCACTTCCCTTGACGGAAACAAGATTTTCTCCCTCTCCGAGAACGGATACGGAAAGATTACGGAAGGCAGTGAATACCGGATCACTTCCCGTGGCAGCAAGGGTGTAAAGACCATTAAGGAAACGGAGAAGAACGGCGGGCTTTGCGTCATTAAGAACGTCAAAGGAGATGAGGACATTCTAATCATCACCGACCATGGAACGACTAGGCGCACCTCCTTAAGCCAGGTAAATGAATCATCCCGTAACACCATCGGCGTCAAGAGGATCACTTTGCGGAACAAGGAACACATTTCTTCTGTCTCCGTCCTGCCTAGCGAATCGGATTACGAAGAAAGCCCCGAGGAGCAGGCAAGGGACAAAGCAGAGGAAGAAAAGGTGGAAAAAGCCGAAAAGACAAACGAAGATGCAGCCTTAAAGGAACTGCTCAAACGTGCACAGTCAAGTGATGATGATTCGACAAACGGCTCTGGCGATGACGGAGAAAATGAGTAGGCTTCATCCTAAGCGTGTATAATTGATACGATAGTTTTAAGAAAGGACAGGCAGAACATGTTAGATGTTAAATATGTCATTGACCATCTCGAAGAGGTCATCAAAAGACTGAATACCCGTAACGGAGACTATTCCTATCTCCGTGAGCTTCCGAATCTCGACAAAAAGCGCCGTGACGACATCAGGCAGTCGGATAAGTTAAAAGCCGAGCGCAATGTCCAGAGTAAGGAAATCGGAAAGCTGAAGGCCCAGCACAAAGATGATGAAGCTAAGGCGGCAAGGGAGAAGGTTTCCTTCGATAAGGAAGAGATTGCCCGTTTAGACAAGGAAATCGCCAAGATTGACGAAGATATCCACGAGAGGATGCTGAAGACTCCGAACATTCCGGATGCTTCCCTTCCTATCGGCATCGATGATACCTTTAACCGTCCGGAGAAGTACTACGGCAAGCCGACGGTCTTCAAGTTTAAGCCGAAGTCCCACTGGGAACTTGGCTTAGAGCATGGCTATTTCGACTTCGACCGTGCCGCGAAAGTCACCGGATCCCGTTTCACTTTCTATCTTGGTGCCTTCGCCCATCTTGAGCGTGCCGTTGCTTCCTTTAGGCTTGATACCCATGTCAAGGCAGGCTATACCGAGGTCTTGCCTCCTTACCTTGTCAACACCGACTCTTTGACCGGTTCCGGCCAGCTTCCTAAGTTTGCCGACCAGGCCTATAGGACCAATAACACTGGAGAAGAATACTGGCTGATTCCGACCGCAGAAGTTCCGGTCACCAACTATTACCGCGGAGAGATTCTCTCTGCCGATGATCTTCCTAAATGGTTCTGCGCCTACTCTTCCTGCTTCCGTGCGGAAGCCGGTGCAGCAGGACGGGACACCAGAGGAATCATCCGTCAGCATCAGTTCCAGAAGGTCGAATTAGTCAAGTTCTGTCTTCCTGAGAAATCCTGGGACGAGTTAGAGTCCCTGACCGAAGAAGCCGAGAAGATCCTTGAACTTCTTAAGCTTCCTTACCGCCGTGTCTGCCTCTCCACCGGAGACCTTGGCTTCTCCGCCGCAAAATGCTTCGATCTTGAAGTCTTCAGGCCTTCCTATAACGACTACGAAGAGAAAGACGGACTCTGGCAGAGTGTCAAGCCGGTCTATAAGGAAATCTCTTCCTGCTCCAACGACACGGACTATCAGGCCCACCGGAGGAACATCCGCTTCAAACGGACCAAGGACAGCAAGACCGAATATGTGCATAGGCTCAACGGATCCGGGCTTGCCGTCGGACGTACGGTTGCTGCCATCATCGAGAACTACCAGAACGAGGACGGAAGCATCACCGTTCCGGAAGTCTTACGTCCTTATAGGCAGAGGGACGTCATTAAGTAAACAAAAGGGCTGGTGCATTGCACCGGCCTTTTTCTTTTTCTTTGGTAAGCGTTATCAAACCAAAAGGAAACAGTTTTTCCCTTTCTCCCTTTATAATAGGTAGGTTTGTCTAGGAGAAAAACATCTTTATGGTGCAACAGGTTCAACAGAAGAAAAGCCTTTGGCGGAAGTTCACTTCCCTCTTTGACCAGAGGGATCTGACACAAGGAAAGATTTTTCCTGTCTTAAGGCAGTTCAGGGTACCTATTATTCTTTCTAGGATATTTCAGCAGATTTATTCCCTGACCGATGCTGTGATTGTCGGAAAATATTTAAATGCCAACCAGGTGGCAGCCGTAAATGATGTCATCCCTATCGTCAACAGGATTACAAACTTTGCCATTGGATGCACGGCCGGCTTCTCGGTCATCATCTCCAAGGCAACGGGAGAAGGAAATAGGGAGAAGGCACGGAAGGCTTTCGCAGTACAGCTTATCCTCTCTGTTGTTCTGACTATCCTGATTACCCTTGCCTGCTATTTCCTAATTGACCCGGTTCTCTCTTGGATCAAAATTGATAAAAACTCAGCGGATCCCGGAAGGCAGGAAATCTACAAGGAAGGCTTTAATTATATCTTTATCAACCTTGTCTTTGGCTTCTTCCCTCAGATGCTCTACAACCTGATTGTCTCCTCACTGCGGGCAATCGGTGACTCTTTGTTCCCGTTCTTTTTCTTAGTCGGAGGAACAAGGAGGAATATCCTCGGCGACCTTCTTTTGATTGTCGTCATCCCTCTCGGTGTTTCAGGTTCCGCTATTGCCACCGTTGTATGCCAAGGAATAACGGCAGTTATTGCCTTAGTTTACTTGATCATCAGATACAAACAATTCCGACTGAAGAAAGAGGATTTCCGTTTTGGAATCAAAGATATCGGATATAACCTGAAAAGGGGCATCCCGCTTGGCATCCAATACTCCATCCTTTCTATCGGTGTCATCATCAGGTCGGCTTCGGTCATTCCTTTCGACAGGATTTATCAGGGAGGAATAGTTTCCGGAAATCCGGCGCAGAACGGATACGGAGTAGCCAATAAGCTCTCCGGAATCAGGATGATGTTCCAAAGCGCCATAGGGACAGGAAGGCTTTCCTTCATCTCCCAGAACAGGGGAGCAAAGAAAGCTGACCGAATAAAGGAAGGATTCAAAGTGGGATCCCTAAGGGAACTTGTGACCTCGCTCTTTTTGATCCTTATCGGGTATCTCAGGTCAATTCATGGTGGATATCTCTATCTCTTCCTTTCTGCAGACAAAGTGACGGAAAGCGCCATCAAGTTCGGAAATGACTATCTTTATACGGTCCTTCCCTTTTATCTCTTTTTGGGCTTTATCTTCTTTGGGCGGAACTGCATCCAGGCCCTTGAGAAACCTCTCTTCCCTCTCCTTGGCGGAATCTCGGAACTCATTACCCGGACTGTGGTCTGTCTTTTCCTGCCTACTTTAGTCAATGGAGGACCGATTTATTCTAGTGCAAGCAGAGCAAGCTACATTGCCGTCTGCTTTGCCGATCCAATCACCTGGATTTTCTCCTGCCTCATTGTCAGGATACCGACAATAGTGAGGATCAGAAGATTAATCAAGGCAGGCAATGGCTTAGACACACGGGCCGATAAAAAAGCATAGGTTTTCTTTTGTTTCGATGAATTAGGAATAAAAATGAGAAAAGGTAGATAGACAAATACAAGGGCTCCTTTCCGCTTAGGTTTTCCCGCTAGCTTTGCGATATCTTCCAATTGACTGGAAAGCTTAGATACGAAACTCATGCAACATGCCGTCAAGGCGTCTATCTGATTATTGTTCTACAGTCCTATTTAAAGCCTGGCATCAGGAAGCTCACATATATCGTTGTCCTGCCCTCCTTACACAAACTTTATGCTACTCCCGGAAGAGCAGACAATATATAGAACGGAGTACATTATGGGTAAAAAAGTAGGATACATTATTCTTAGTCTGGCATTATTGTGTAGTGCAAAAGCATTAGATTTAGAGCTAGAGATAAGTCTTTCATCCAACCACGCAGCAAAGAAAGCAGCGTCAATATTGAGCCAAACCTTTAACTTTTTCGGATACTCCTGATGGTTCCAGAATTCTGGGAAGCAGGAGTATCGCTAGATAGCCGCCCTTTGGATTCTAGCTTCTTTTTTTGCGACAGGCCTTAAACCACCAAAGAGGGGAAACAACACTTAACTAGGATTATATAAAAGTCCGACAAGGAGGAGCATACTCTAATCCCACTTTATTTCCGCCCCAATAGAAAATCAATTAAAGAAACAACTTTAATAATATTATTTCCAATGGCAATTTCCTTCTTATCTTCTTTCGTAACAATGTAAAGCTTATATTTTCCTTTTTCTTTTTCATTCAACCGCACAAGCTGTTTCACTTCTCTGTCTAACGCTTCAGGCTTTGCGATAGAATAGCATGCCTGAAGGGCAATGTTTTCTTCCGGTATCAGAAAATCGATATCCAGCTTTGTTTTACTGCTTTTTAGATAATAAAGACCATCGCCGAATTTCTCATGCAGAGAAATTGCCACTATGTTTTCAAATAGGGCGGTGTCATCCTTTGACAAAAATAAGGAAAGGAGCCCGTTATCTGAAAAATAGAACTTTGGACTGCTTTCTTTTTCGACAAAGGAAGAATAGTAGTTTCTTAGATCAAATAATAAGAACGATTGAACGGCATACGAGCAATAGTCAATTATCGAATTTCTGGAAAGTTCAAAACCAATGGCCTTTAATGTGTTGCTTAAACTGGTGTAAGAAACGCTGTTACAGACAGTTTCAGATATTTTTTTCCTTAACCTTCTCATGCCATTCTCATTTCGGACACCATTTCTGACAATAATATCCCCAAGAAGGACTTTTTCATAAACACTAGAAATATACTCCCGCTTATCAAAAAAACGGAGTGACTCAGGAAACCCACCGAATCGATAATAGCTTTCCAATGCATTTGCCACTCTACCCTGCGTTTTCGTCGATTGAAAAGGATCAATGTTTATTTTGTTTGCTCTAAGGTACTCTTCAAAGGAAAAGGGATAAATTATTTTAGTAAGATATCTACCTCCAAGTCTTGCATTCACTTCACGGGACAGCCTTTTCGCATTGCTTCCGGTAATATCCACTTTCCTTCCCGCATTTGCAAGGCGAATAGCGAATTTTTCCCAGCCAGTGATGTTCTGAATTTCATCAAAATAGTAGTACTTCTTTTTTTCCGTGATTTCCTCAGCAGTCAAAATGATGTCTTCGAAATCATTTGCAGTAAACCCAAGAAAACGTTCGTCATCGAAATTGAGATAAATAATCTGTTTCCAATCAACACCTTTTTTAATCAAGTCTTTAACTCTTTTATAAAGCAAAGTAGTCTTGCCTGCACGTCTTAGCCCAATCAAAACATAATTCCCATTTTCTTCAAAAGAATAGTTGCGATTTATTATTTTCGATTCCTTGATAGCGGTATGTTGGTCATAGATTATCTGTTTTAAAACTTCATGGTTCATCCTGCGGTCCCTCTGTTTATCATATTTTATATAAAACTTCGTGTTTTGTCCATTACATTTACTGTTTTTATGGTTTTTCGGTCATTATGGTGACCGTTTTACATTGCTTTCTGTTATTTATAAGTGACAATGAAAAAGTTTGTGCGAGAATAATAAATAGCATTCCCGGTTCCTGAGAGCAGAATAATTTCTGTACTATATCGGTAGAGTTCCAAGACCGAGCACGTGTCAATGCAGCACCTTTCGTTCATGGTCAGTTCCGGAGCTTCAACAATTCGCCTTACATCGCAAAGGAGGACGAACAATACCACTGCTCATCACTCTCCAACAGAAAGAGACGTCTACGCCAGTTTTTCCTTTAATTGATTACAACTTAATAAGCTTTTCGTTTTCAAACAGGATCTGCTTTTTTCACTTTTCCTCTATCTTTCGGACAATCTTTGCCGGAACACCAGCAACGACGCAATCTGCAGGAACGTCTTTCGTGACAACCGCCCCTGCTCCAACTACAGAGTTATCTCCAATTGTTATTCCAGGAAGAATAGTGACGTTTCCGCCAATCCAAACATTGTTTCCGATAGTAATCGGTTTTTGAAACGCTAGGTGTTTCTTTCTTCCTTCAGGCGATATCGGATGTCCTACAGTCGTGATTAGGGTGTTCGGACCAATCCAGACATTATTTCCAATTGTCACCTTACCGATATCCAGAATCGTAACATTGTAATTGGCAATAAAATCCTTTCCGACAAAAATATTCTTTCCGTTGTCACACCAGAAGTTCGGGCCAACCCACGGATTCGTATCCGCTTTGCCAAACCTATGGATTAATTGCTGTGCAATTGCTTCTTCATCTGTCTGCGGAATTTTGTGCAGTTTCTCGCATTCCACGATAGCGAACTGCTTTCTTTTATTCACTTCATCGTCAAAAAAAGAATACTAAAGTCACAAATCAAGCTTTTTACTTCGGCCATTTCGGTTTGCCCTCAAATTTTACTACAGCTTTTCTCTTCTTACGTGACCTATTTCCATCTCAAGGGACAATAGGAATAGGTTCTTAGAAACACCATCTATTGAGTTTTATATTTTCTAATAAGAGGAATGATTTTCCTTATCTGCCGTTTGCATCAAAAACCGATTATCCCCTTTTCTTTTTGTCTTTACTCCACTATAATGTTGTCAGCCCTGCAAAGGGGCTTTTTATTTGGACGAAGGAGGAAACGTATGCGGGAACATATCGTGCTTGTCTGTTCCGAGTGCCAGGCCAGAAACTACGAAACCACGAAGAAAAAGGGTGACGGGAAACGCAGGGAAGCAAGAAAGTTCTGTCCGCGATGCGGAAAGTATACAATCCACAAGGAAGGAAAATAGGAATGAAAAAAAGGAAAACGTATTTCCGTGGCGTCAGTGAAGAAGCCAAGCGTGTCCGTTGGCCAAACTCAAAGCAGCTTTGGAAGTCGGTTAGGGTCGTCCTTGTCATTGCTATCATCACAGCATCTCTGATTGCCCTCTTTGACTATGCTGCAAGGCAGATCAGGAAGGCATTTGGCGATATTTATCCAAAGGCATCGACTTCGACAAGTTCTGGGACATCCGAAGCTGTCGCAAGGTTAACATCACTGAAGAATGGAGGATTATTCTAATGGAAGAAGAAAAAAAGATAACAGAGGCAGCCTCTCTTTCTAGCGAAACAAAGGAGGAGTCTCCCGTTAAGCCGGATACAATCGTTCACCAGCACGTTTATAATCCGGACGAAGACGAAGAAGAGAGTGGGGAAGAAGAGCAGGAAGCGAACGAAGAGCTTCCTCAGAAGGCATGGTATGTCATCAATACCTTCTCCCAGCGTGAACACCAGGTTAAAGATTCTCTGGAAAAGCGTGCAAAGTCTTTCAACAGGGAAGACAAGATTTTCCGTGTCATCTGTGCGGACTATCAGGAACCTGTCCTAGACGAGAACGGAAAACAGAAGAGGACAAAGAACAAGCTTACCGGAAAGAGGGAGCCAAAGTTCAAAACGAAGAACTACTATCCAGGATACATCTTCGTGGAAAGGATCAGGACAGACGAAACCTGGTTTGTCGTCCGTAACACTCCCGGTGTCTCCGGTATTACCGGTTCTTCCGGAAAAGGTGCTAAGCCGTTCCCGATTCCGCGGGAGGAAATCGAGCCTGTCTTAAAACGCAGGCATATTGAGGATCCCGACAGGTACTCGGAATATAAGGTCGGAGACTGGGTTAAGATTATCAACGGAACCTTCCAGGATTCCGAAGGCGAAATCACGGAAATCGACTCTGCAAAAGGAGAAGTCCGTATTCAGATTACCCTCTTTGGCCGTGCCACCTTCGTTCCTGCGAGCTTCTCGGATATCGAGAAGGCTGATCAGGACGATTCTTCGTACAATCTCTAATCAATAAAAAACGGAAATGACAGACATTCTCGTCATCGGTGCCAGCAACATTGATTTTTCCTCCCGCTCGGATAGTCCCCTAATCAGGGGCGATTCCAATATCGGAAAGAGGACGATTTCCTTTGGCGGAGTAGGACGGAACGTCTGTGAAAACCTGGCCCATTTAAAAGACAGTGTCTCCTTTATCACGGCGATAGGCAAAGACGTAAGGGGACAGGAAAGGGAGAAAGACCTTAAGGACAGGGGAATCAAAACCTATATTCCTGATCTTCCTTATCCTTCCGGGAGGTACAACGTCATCCTGGATAGTAACGGAAATAGGAGTGTCGCCGTCTGCGAGACTTCCTTCCTTGACCATCTGACTGGCAAAGATATTGCCCCTTTCGATAGCTTAATCAGAAAGCATGACTCCATTGTCATCGAAGCCAATAGGAGTCAAAGCGTCATTGACTATCTATTCCATACCTATCCGGATAAGAAATTCCTTGTCGAGACCGTATCGGCCAACAAGGTCTCCCGTTTCATTCCTTATCTTTCCCAGATTTATCTCTTCAAGTCCAATGTCCTAGAATCCAAATACGCACTGAATGAAGAGAAGGATTCTCTCTCCTTAGCGGAAGACCTCTTAAAGAGAGGAGTAAAGAACGTCGTCATCTCTAACGGACCGCGTCCCATCACCTACGGAAACAAATCAGGAATCGATCAAAGGAAGATCATTCCAAGGAAGGACATCGCAAGCGAAAACGGGGCAGGTGATGCCCTCTTCTCCGGCATCCTTCATGTCCTCAATCAAGGGAAGAGCCTAAAAGAAGCCGTCAGCTTCGGAACCCTGGTTTCCGAAAGGACGCTGTCCTGTCCGAAAGCCTGCAATCCAGAAATCGGAAGACTTGTAAAATAAAACAGCCTATCCTTAAGGAGGCTGTTTTTTTACTAAAAAAATTTCTTAAAAAGCCTTCTCAGCCCAAGTCTTTGTTAATAAAGCATCCTTCAATCCTAGTCTGAAGAAAGCCTTGTTCCGGCTATCCTCGGTCCTCTTCATATGGGATAGAAAGGAAGCGGAAAAACAAAAGCAGTCCGAAATTTCCCTTCTTTAGTTCTATTTCATCTACTCTTCTCAGCCTGTCCGTAGCTTTTCCTGCCCCATTTTCTTCGTGTAAAGTGATAAATAAATTCAGCCGTTTTTATACTTAGCAATCTGATTCCAAAGATAAGGAAGTTCTTTTTCGAATTCGAGTCCGTAAAGCTTACCGTCGATTCCATCGTCGAGGGAATCCCGCCTTGCCCGGTGAGTGAAATTATGACTGATCTTCACTGCGTTTTCTAAGTCAGTCTGCTGAAGAAGACAGCCGCATAGGGCAGAGGCGAACGTGTCTCCTCCACCATGGAAGGATGAGGGGAGGCTTTTAGTCAGATAGCGGGACAAATGTCCTTCTTCCACAATCAGGGCCCCGACCTTATCTCCTGTCCGGATTCCGGTAAGGATGGCATTCTTTCCGTTTATGGCTGTCAGCTTTCCGGCAATGGATTCAAGCTCGGCAAGAGAATAGCCATTTCTGTATTCGATCCCTACCCTATAGCAGGCTTCTGTCAGGTTAGGAAGGATAAGATCCGCCTGGGAAGCTAACTCCTTCCTTGCCTTGACATGGCCAATGTCAAAGCCGGGATATAGCTTTCCCCCTTCTCCAAAGGCGGGATCAACAACGACAGTGGTTTCCTCCGTCTTCAGTCTGCGGATGATTTCCTTAACAACAGGAATCTGTCCGTTTCCTAAATATCCGGTATAGATCCTATCGAAATGATGGTTGTAAGCCATCCAGTTGTCGACACTTTTCAGCCTTTCTTCGGTCAAGTCATGGTAAGTATAGGAAGAGAAGGCAGTATGGTTAGAAAGTACGGCGGTAGGTAGACCCACACATTCGACTCCGCAGGCAGAGAGGATCGGTAAGGCGACAGTAAGAGAGCAGCGCCCCCTTGCACTATAGTCCTGAATGGTCAGTATCCGTTTCATTTTGTTTCATTCCTTCCTGAATTGAGTTCCAAACGACGGAGTAGGGAAGGGCAAAAAGAGCGGAAAAGTCCTTGGCTTCTTTTTCACTAGGAAAAGAAGTACCATTGAGCCACTTATCCACCTCTTCATCTTCGATTTCCCTATGATCGGCAATGGCACAGCAGGAAAGAGAGTACTCCTTCCTTACGGCTTTCAAGATAGAAGAAAACGGCATCGCTAGAACCGGTTCTTTCTTTTTCCTTTTTTCTTCTGTTCCTCTTTCGGTTCGAAGGTTGCCGAAGTCTGATTATTCTCTTCCTCTTTGTTTTTTGCTTCAGAAGAATCTCCATTTTCATCTTTTCCGTCGCCTTCCGAATCCTCAATCTGTTTTTTCTCTTCTTCCTCTGCCTTATAGCCGGCCTTGTTATTTATTTTCTTTCCGCCTTTTTTCAAATCGCTTAGCGAGATGACCTTCACATCCTTGTTAACGACTTCATGCGACCTATTCTCTTTCGGGGTAGACTGGGCAGCGAAAGACTCTTCCTTCCTCCTCTTCTTCGTATTCCGTACACGGATAAGAAGAAGAACACCGGAAGCAAAGCCGAAAAGACAGACAAGCACACCAAGAATCCTAAGGACATAACGGAAAAGAGACGGATTATCCCTCCTATAGAAGACAAGATAGGTAGTCGTCAGTGTGATAAGAAGAGCAGCGCCGATGAAGTTCCAGACTGCGTGGGTAATCCGCTTTGCGGTGTTCTTTCCGACTATCTTATCGACACCTGTGACAATCCTCCTAGCCGAGAGGGAATAGAAGAACGTCCTAAGAAAAATCGGGAACCTCTCGGTAATGAGACTTGTCTTGAAAAAGAGGACAAGGGAGAACGAAATGCTCCTCAAGCCAAAGAGGACATCGCCATTCGTGACATTCCGGTTCAGAAGATAACCGGAAAGAAGATTCCTTACGCCATAGACAGCAAAGAGGGCGCCAAGGGAATAAGACAAAGCCTCCTGCTTGACTCCATCCTTGCTTGCCCTCCCCAGGACAAAAAAGATGACACCTAGCACGACAAGAACCCTAGACTGGCAGATTTTAATCCATTTATAAACAGCAGTCGAAACTGGATCGATGACCGATTTTTGCTTATTCTCTTCCATTGATTGTTATCCTCCTGAAAACTACACTAATTATTATAGAAAAAACGAGGCTTGGTTTGTAGATGAATACACGTATCTCAAAAGTATACGAGGCATATAGTGCCTTGGCCGACAAAAGAGTAGAGAAAATCGATGCTTCCTGCTTTCTTGTCACTTCTTCGGACTATAGCAAGAAATACACTGTAAAAAGAAATGGTTCTCTTTTTTCCAGTAATGACAATGCCACCCTATGGCAGCATTATGCCGGCTATCCAATTCTTTCGGTGCTTTTAAGGGAAGGAGAGATTTCCTATGATAGAAGCATTCTTCCTCTTCTTCATGGCATCAATTGGAAGAAGGAAAACAGGGAAATGAAGAACGACTATGCCAAAGCCATTGAACATGTGCTCTCCTCTTTCTCAAAGGAAGACAGAGAAAAAATCGAGAAGGAGAGGAACAAGACCTATCTCTTTGTCCAAGGACTTCCCTTCATCGTCAAAGGAAACCGGGCAAAAATACTCCCGGCCAAAAAGGAAGAGAGGAAAGCATAGATTTTATTCTTACATAATCGCCTCATCCCCCTTTCTTCGCAAATATGGAATATATTTATATAATATAAATCCTGCAATGATTATTGTTTTTAGTAACCTAGATGCTTATAATATGTTGCATGTGTCTCTGCACACATCTATTTATGGGAGGAAGAAAAATCCATTATGAAACGTACTTATCAGCCTAGCAAAATCAAACGTGCCCACACCTGTGGCTTCCGTGCTCGCAGGGCAACAAAGGGTGGACGCAAGGTCTTAGCCCGCCGTCGTGCAAAGGGCCGCGTCCGTTTAACTCAGGCCTAAATCCTTAGCCGTTTTTCAGCGAGAGATGAAAAAAGCCTGTCGTTTACGGAATAGCAAGGACTTCAAAAGGGTCCTCGATCAACGGCAACGCGCTGGAAAAAGCAAGTCGATGACAATCTTCTATGCTGCCAACACACTTGGACACGCCCGCATAGGACTATCCGTTTCCGCCAAAGTCGGTAATGCGGTACTCCGTGCCCGTATTCGCAGACAGCTCCGTGCACAGATGAACCTAGTCGGAATCCTTCCTAAGTCCTTCGATATCGTCGTCATCGTCCGCCCCCCTTATATCGAAAGCAGCTTCCAGGATAATCTTGCTGCCTTGAAAAACAGCCTAGGCCATCTGCCGACGGAAAACACAGAGGAGCAAAAATGAGTAAATCATCCAATAAATGGATTAGACGGGTCAGGATTGCTTTAGCCGGCATCGTCACTGTTTTTGGTTTGTCTTCCTGTACAAAAAGCTTTTGTACGAACCAGGACAAAGCAAACCAGCTTTTTGCCTATTACGGCAATCTATACTCGGATAGTCAGAGCATCGATGAAAATTACACCGATGACTACGATTATGCAAAAGAGGATGGCGGAGAGTATAACCGCCAAACGGTCATCAAGAACCAGAATGAACACCGCAGTGCCCTCTTTTCCACAATCAACGAGACAAATAACATCGCTTCACTGAAACTAGTTTATCTTAACTTCAGGGATGAGAAAGCCAAGGATTTCGCTAATGACAATTACCACTATTGGACCGACGGAACCTTAGCAAAAAGGACAAACGAGAAAGAGGCAAAGGCAACCGCCTATCATGTCGGTATCTATGCCGGACTTGAACAGGATGGGACGTCCGTCAAAGTGTCCGCCCTATGGAAGAACAGGGACGAATGGACAAAAGATGCCTTGGTGAAGCCGGAAATCGGCGTCCTTAACTCTCCCTCTACCGGCGTCCTCACTTCCAGGAAATCGACAAGGGAGAAGGCAATCTCTTCAAATACCGCCTGCATCTCTCCGGTCAGCGAGACCTTTGTCCAAAGCCACACCAAAGTCTATATTGAAGGAAAGAGTTGGGGAGAGGCCTTTAAAGAGTACGGATTCCTTGAAGGATTATTTGTCTATCCATTCGCTTACATCGTCCATGTCATTTCCGAAGGACTCGGAAGGTCCGGATGGGCCCAGGTCCTCGCCATTGTCGTCATCACCTTGATTACCCGTATCCTTGCCGTTTCCTCTGCCCTGCTCTCTTCAAAGCAGCAGACAAAACAGCAGAGACTTCAGCCTCAGCTGAATCAGCTTGCTCAAAGGTATCCTGATGCCAATACGGATAAGGAACAGAAGCAGGCCCTTACCCTCGCCCAAAGGCAGCTAAGGAAGAAAGCCAAGATCCATCCTAGGCTTCCGATGTTAATTAGGATTCTTCAGTTCCCGATCTTCATCTGCGTCTGGTCTGCCTTACAGGGTTCTGCCGCCTTAGCCTCCGGTTCCATCTTCGGATTGTCACTGACCGTTCCCTTCTCCACCTGTTTCACTTCCTTCAAGGCAACGGACGGAGCCTGGTTCGGCATTGTCCTCTTTACCTTTAGGACCATTGCGAACTTCCTATCCGCCAGGACCGGTCTGTGGTTCAACAACTGGAAGAGTAAGACACTAGGAATCGGTGGACAGGTGAAGAAGAATGCCGACGGAAGTGTCACGGATCCGAACAAGACGGCCAAATACAGGTCAATCGGTAGGATGGTCATCATGGTCTTCATGAGCTGGTCTGTCCCGGTCGGCCTTGGCATATACTGGTTGCTTGGTTCCGTCATCTCCATCGCTCAGACCTTGATTACCGAAGCCGTTGCCGCCCATTCCCGTCATAAGGACCAAGCCAATACGGGAGACGGTTCTACCTTAGCCGCTATCCGCCGTTCCGCCCATCATCAGGGAAGCAAGAAGAGCATAAAGCCACTTTGGAGGAAGTAAACGATGAACAAGTACGAAGGAAAAACAGAAGCAGAAGCCTTAAAGAAGGCGTGCGAAGACTTAGGAGTCAGCGATCCGAAGACTCTGAACTATCAGGTCATCTCCGTCAAGAAGGATCTCTTTGGATCGACAGTCACCATCGGCATCTATTCCATCAACGATGTCATCGTCTTTGCCGATGACTACATCAAACGTTGTCTTCATGCCTTAGGCCTTGAAGGATCAACGGAAGCTAAGTACGAAGACGGCGTTATCTGCAGGAACATCCTAACCAATCAAAACAAGAGCGTAATCGGACGCAACGGGGACACCCTTCGTTCCATTAACGAGCTGACCCGTTCCGCCTGTTTCTGCCGTTTCGGCGGACACTACCGCATTCTCCTTAACTGCGACGGATACAAGGAAGCAAAGTACAACAAGTTTGCCTCGATGGCCCGCCACTATGCAAGAGAAGTGGAGACAACCCACATCACCGCCATCCTTGACCCAAGGACGAGCGATGAGCGGCGGATTGTCCACCAGACCTTAAACGGATGGCCGCACATCAAAACCCAGTCGTTAGGGACAGGACATAAACGTCACGTCACCATCCAGTGGGTCGACTCTCCTAGCGATGCTGACCTATTCAAGGACGTAAAGAAGACTTCTTCCGAAAATCTCTAAATCAAAATGGCTGCCGTTTCCTTCGGCAGCCTTTTTCTATACGTGTTTTCCGATTTCCTTAGAAAGGTTCCTTGCACTTGTTCTCTTTCTGGGTATTCACGCTAACTCCATATAAGGATTGAATCAGAAGCGCTCTGCTTAACTATGTCTTAATGGAAAACCATTAAGGCAAAAAAAGAAGGCAGATGCGTTATGATTTTCCAATCCACTTTTTTCATGCTCGAGAGTTGTCAATAGTTTGTGCAAATAGGGACCACCTTCGATGGCCCTATCCCTTTCTTCCAGACCCGGTGACCGGCCGACTTCCCATAGCTAAGGAACACGTCCACGCTGACGTTCGTGGCGCTAACCTCGCTGTTGGCGGGGATCCGCTTGCGCATCTCCCGCTTGAGCTTCGCGTTCAGGCTCTCTATCGTGTTTGATGTATACACCGACTTCCGTATCGCCCCGGGGAACGAGTAGTACGTGAAGATGCCCGCGTCCGTCTTCCGGAGCATCCCGGCCATCCCCTTGTACTTCACAGACCAGAAGGCTGCGAATCCGGAGAAGGCCTCCGCGGTCTCCATGAGGCCTCCGAAGTCCCTTCCCCCTTCAAGAAGGCCGTAGAAGTCCTCCTCCCCTCTCAGCACCGCCTTCAGTTCCCTGTCGCTTAGCTGGCAGGTTTGCGTTATACTCTTCATGGCTGCAGTCCTCCTTGTTTTTATTGGCCGTATTAATGATAAGGCCTGCAGCCCCTTTCGGAACAGTCGGTTTCCTGGAAGGCTAGCCTTCCAAGAAGTTCCCTTATATCGTTGTCCTGTCCTCCTTACACAAACTTTATGCTACTCCCGGGCAAAGCTGAATTTATTCTTATTCAGAACACTTCCGTCACCTTTTCTCTTTTATTATCGGCGATACTCTGCTTAATCCTGTATGTTCTCTTTATGGTTAGCTTTAATCACGTTTCCGGATTCTCTTTCTATTTTAATCCCCTTCTCCTTCTTTTCTTTATCGGAGAAGTATTGTTCTCCTTCGTCTTTGATTCTCTCTTCTATGCTTTAAGCTACGAAAAATCCTAAGGGGTAGCTAAACCAATTTTCCTCGAGTTACTTCAGTTGCCATTAGAACTTAGGGACGACGAGACAAAATTCTGTGACCTGGCCGTTAGTGCCGCTGGAAAAGAAAGAGAAAAAGTGTCTTCGTCTGTAAAAAAACGTATCCGATAAAATAACCTGCTAAGAAATGGCAGTCACCCTCGCCAACCAAAGAAACGGAGCCAATTCCCTTAATGCAAAATCTGATATACTCCGGACTTTGATGACCGGAAAGATTCCTTATTCCTCGGACATAGCCACTTCACTTAACGGAAGAGGACATTTACTTTTAAGATGATTCCCTTTGTGTCTTGATTAAAAGTCAACTAGTTTCAAAAATAGGAGGCGACAGTCTTTTTTGTTCCCTGATTCCGAGACTATGGATGATACTTTTCTAAGATTTCCGAAAAGAAGATTCCATTTCAGTTAAGCACAATCATGCTTTTGTGTCTCATTCCTTCTTTCAGTTCTAATGAAACGCAAATTCAGGGCATGAAAAAAGTTATTCCATGCTATACTTTTGATTGTGGAGTCATCATCATGTATCAAGAATTACAGAAGGGATGGATTGAAGTCATCTGTGGTCCGATGTTTGCCGGAAAAAGCGAGGAATTGATTCGGAGAGTCAAGACTCTTTCTTACGCGAACCAGAAAATCAGGGCATTCAAACCTGCTATCGATAACCGATATGATAAAACCGCCATTGCTTCCCATAACGGGGCAAAATGGGAGGCTTACGCTGTCAAGAGCGTTAAAGACATAGCGAAAATCGTAACCAAAGACACTCAGGTAGTCGCCATCGACGAAGTCCAGTTCTTCGGAAACGAGGTCGCCGATCTATGCAATCATTTTGCCAACATGGGAAGGCGGGTAATTGTCGCCGGATTAGACAGGGATTTCCGTGGCGAGCCTTTCGGTCCAAGGCCGAAACTATTGGCACAGGCGGAAATCGTCACCAAGCTGACTGCTGCCTGTACCGTCTGCGGATGTGCAGCCACACGCACGCAGCGTCTTGTCAACGGACAGCCTGCACATTATAGTGACCCGATCATCATGGTCGGTGCCAAGGAGTCCTACGAAGCCCGTTGCCGTAAACACCATCAGGTGCCAGGAAAACCAAAGGATACATTTGAATGTTAGTTAAAAAGCCAAAGAAAACAGAAGAGACAAACGAAATCGACAGGCTGAATCCTCTTTCCGATGAGCTAAGCAAAGATCCAAACGAAGTAAAGCGGGGTCTTGATATCAAAGAGATTCCACCGGAAGTCGAACGGTTTAATCCGGATATCAGCCAAGGGTTGACAAACGAGCAGGTCGTCAAGCGACAGGAAGATCCGAACCATTTAGTCAATACGGTCAAGGATAATTCAAAGACGACATGGCAGATTATCTCCGGCAACGTCTTTACCTTCTTCAATAGGCTTCTTCTTGCCATCGCCATTGCCCTTTTAACCGTAGGCCGCTGGCAGGAACTTACCTTTTTGGTTATTGCGGTTGCCAACACCTTAATCGGCATCATCCAGGAGAGGAAGGCAAAGAAGACCATTGCCAAGCTGAAACTGATTTCCAGTGAAAACGTCAAGGTTATCCGTAACGGAAACGAAAGGGGAATCAGTGTCAACGATTTGGTCCTCGATGACATTTATGAAATCAAAAACGGAGATCAGATTCCGACCGATTCCATTGTCAAGGAAGGCAAAATCGAGGTGAATGAATCTCTTTTAACCGGTGAATCCCTGCCGGTCAAAAAACGCGTAGGCGACAAAATCTTTGCCGGATCGTTTATTGTTTCCGGTGCCTGTAAGGCTCAGGCTGTCTTTGTCGGAGAATACAACTACGCCTCTTCCATCCAGAACAAGGCAAAGGTGAGGAACAAACCGAAGTCTGAACTTCTGCGTTCTCTTAACTCGATTATTAAAGTCATCTCCTTAATCATTGTTCCTCTTGGGGTACTGACTTTCGTCACCCAGTTCAGGAACAACAGCAATCAGGGATATACCGGATGGAAGCTTGCCGGAAACACTATCTCTTCAACCGCCGGAAGTATGGTCGGAAGGATTCCTGCCGGAAGGTATCTTCTCGTCTCTGTGGCTTTAGCAAGCTCGGTTGTCCATCTCTCGAAAAAGAACAGGATGGTGCAGGACATCTATTCAGTGGAAAGGCTCGCCCGGGCAAATACCCTCTGCCTGGATAAGACAGGGACACTGACCGACGGAACGAGGAAGGTCGATGAGAGGCTGATTATTGATTCCACTTATAACAGGGAAGACCTTGTCGGGTCCTACTTAAGTTCCTTCCAGGAGAACAACCAGACCTCCATCGCCTTAAGCCAGAGATTTCCTCTTAAGAACACCTACACCGCCATCAACCGGCTTCCGTTCTCCTCTGCCCGGAAATATTCGGCGGTTGAGTTTAAGGACATCGGTGTTTTTATTCTTGGTGCCCCCGAATATCTCTACAAGGGCAGAGATAAGACAAGGACGACCTATATCGAGAAAAAACAGCAGGCCGGATACCGTGTTGTCAGGATCTGCAAAGTCGACGGACCGATTAGGGATGACGGCGTCAAAGGGAAAATCTCTCCGATAGCAGTATTTACTCTCGAGGATCATATCCGGGAGCAGGCGCCTGCAACCATCAAATGGTTCACGGACAACGGAGTCGATATCAAAATCATCTCGGGCGATAATCCTCTTACCGCCAGTGAGATTGCCAAGAAATGCAAAGTCCCCAATGCGGAAAAATGTGTCTCCCTAGAAGGGCTGTCGGATGTCGAAGTCTCTCAGATTGTCGACAAGTACACTGTTTTCGGACGGGTGACCCCTGATCAGAAAGCACTGATTATCCAAACCCTGAAAAAACAGGGAAAGACAGTCGGAAGGACCGGAGACGGCGTCAATGACATCTTAGCAAGGAAGACTGCAGATTGTTCCGTCGCCATGGCAAATGGTTCCTCTGCGGCAAGAAATGCAGCCCACAGGGTTCTTCTTGATTCGAACTTTGCCTCTATGCCATCGGCCGTCGGAGAAGGACGGCGGGCAGTTAACAACGTGCAGCGTTCTAGTTCCTTATATCTGAGGAAGACCAGGTTCACGATTATTTTCACAATCGTCGTCCTTTGTACCTATCTAAACGGCGGCAAAGGAATTGACTATCCTTTCACCACTAAGAATAGGCTTATTCTGGAATCCGTCTGTATCGGCCTTTCTTCTATCTTCCTTGCTTTGCAGAAGAATGAAAGTGTGATTACCGGCCATTTTATCCGGAACACTTTACAGCGGGCTATCCCGGCTGCCTTGCTTAGGGCAGTCATTCTCGGACTGAACTATATCTTTGCCTATTCCAATAACTTCCTGGAACTAACCTGGACGGAGGCTGGGCAGTTGACAACAATAAGCCAGGATCAATTCACGACCTTTAACGTTCTCTCCTTAGCCGTTGTCGGCATTTCCATGTCCTTCAACTGCTTTGTCCCAAGGCTTCCGCTTAAGCAGCACTGGTACCGACTGTTAAGGTTCACGATTGTTTTCCTTGTATTTAACTTTGCCGTCTTCGTCCTTCCCTTTATTCCTATCGGCGATACGAACAGGTCGAAATCCTTAATCGGCATTGATTTCCGGGAAAGGACGAAGACAAGGTGGCTGCTGCTTGGAATCTATGCCGCAGGTTCGATTTCCTGGATTAAAACCCTGACCACTCTTTTCCATCCGTCAAAGGAAAAAACGGAAGGCACTTCTCTAGCGAGGGGAGAGTGAAGGATGACAAACCCAGAGCATCCACTCTATGGGGCGTTCATCGGAGATATTTTCGGATCTGCCTATGAGTTCTCTTCTTCACCGGAGGACAAGCTTCCTTCTTTGTCAGCGACTGACTTTGATTTTAGAAATAGGGACTACACAGACGATAGTGTAAGGACAGGAGCCATTCTTTCTTCTCTCAGGCACAAACAAAGCGCTGCCGAAGAAAGGCGGAGATTTGCAAAAGAATATCCTCCAAAAAAAGGCGGTTTCGGCCTAAGGTTCTCTTCCTGGCTGTCAGATTCAAAAAGGAAAGCCTATCATTCTTTTGGAAACGGGGCAGGAAGGCGGATCTCTCCTGTTCCTTATTTCTCTTCCACTCTTTTTGACTGTGATTCCCTTGCCGTGAAGATTACCGCTTTAACCCATGACCATAAGGAAGGAATCAAGGCCGGGGCTGTGATTGCCGATTTGATTTACCTAGCCTTAAACGGATACAGAAAAGAAGACAGGGAAAAGTTCGCTCTTCTCTTTTATCCGGATTGTCTTTCTTTTAATTTTACCTTCTTACATCTTTTCTATTCCTACAATGCCAAGGCAGCAGGCAGCGTCCCTCAGGCACTTTTCTGTTTCTTTAAAACCAATGATTTCCTCTCCTGCCTAAAAGCAGTCTGCTATATCGGAGGAGATGCCGACACTATCGGTGCAAGGAGCCTTGCCATCGCCTTGGCCTACTATCAGAAAGTCCCTGACAATATTCTTTCTTTCACAAAAACAAAGCTCCCTTTGTCTTTTGTGGAAAGGATAGAAAAAGCGCCCCTTCCCCAGAAGAATAAAAGCACGCCTGTCTATAAGGAAGAAGAGAGGAAGAAACTACCATCCTTTATTCTGACAAGATAAGAATTTACAAGATTTGTCTTGCATTGGAAAAGACAAAGCAATATAATTAACAAGCGGCTGAAAGAGCACCCATGGATCTTTAGCTCAGTTGGTAGAGCAACTGACTCTTAATCAGTGGGCCAAGGGTTCAAGTCCCTTAAGATCCACCAAAGTAAAGACACCTGAGAAATCGGGTGTCTTTTTTTAGGAAAAAATCCGGAGCTATAGGGCTCCGGATCTATTTTTGTTCTGTTATTCCTTTTCTTCCTCGGAAGGCAAAAGTCCGACTGCATCGATGATGGGAAGGGAGAGGACAATACCCCTGCCTTTTGTCGATATACCGGCATCCTCGTAAATCTGCTTCCTGACCTTATCCTTAATATCATCGTCAACAACGATGAAGACGATTTCCTTCTCCGGCTGAATGGAAATCCCATAGGCTTTCCTTAGTTCGGGATTAGCCGTTCCCCGTGCGCCGGTAATCGTCCCGCCCTTAGAGCCAGCCTTTCTGGCAGCGCTCCTGACAAGATCCGTATTTCCTTTATTGACGATAGCGAGAATCAGCTCTTTATTCTTCTGGATTTCCATTTTTCTTCTCCCTGACTTGGTTATAATCGGATAAGAACTTATAGACAGCTACGGATGAAACGGAATCAATCGGGGCGGCAAAGGCGACGCCTTTGGCGGCACGGGAGATGCTGAACCGATCGGAAGCAATCTTCTTCCTCTTCTCCCTTTGGTCAAGACGGCAGATTGTCCTGACGATTTCTTTCTTGGTATTGTCGATGCCAAGGACGTTCCTCCTCTCTATCGGAGGCCTGGAATGGGCAAAAAGGACTAAGCTCCTTGAGGCTCCTGCTTTGTCATATTGATCGACAAAGTAATTCGCCTGTCCCCGTCCGACAATGGTAAAGAAGAGAATAATCGGAGCAACGGGGGCCTGTTTTTCAAAAGGAATCTCCTTCCCATCCGTTTTCTTCCTCTTTTTCTGGATCCGTTTCTTCCAAATCATTTCACTGCCTCCCCGCTCTTCTTCCAGGAAATATGGACAATCTGTCCGTCATCTTCCTCACTTAAAGCCTTAAGGGCCTGGGCATAGATACGTTTCTGCTTAAGCGTGGCGAAGATACCGACAAGTTCAACGGCAATGATAGGCAATGTCGCCCTTATGCCGACGACACCGAATCCATTCTCCCTGACCAATTGACCGAAATTCTCTTTGTTCTGATAAAGGTAGGCAGTATAACCGATGAACATCGGCATAAAGAAGCAGCTTGCCCTAGTCCCGGTAGCGACACCGGCGGCATCGATAGCGATGCCGACGTAGATTTCCGGTGTGAGGAAGGAAAGAGTAAGGGCAAGAAGGAAAAGAAGGGAAATCACGATGACAAAGGAAACTGAATAATGGACACGAAGGATGTTGATGACAATGGCAAAGGCGATGGCAGAGCAAAGAGAGATATAGATTGTCTTGGGAGAGATGGCACCACGGCTGACTTCACTGACGTTCTCGGCAAGGACATGGACAGCCGGCTCAGCAAGCATGGCAATAAACCCGGTGAGCGCACCCCTTAAAAGGAATAGCCAGAGATAGTCGGGAGAAGAGGCAAAGTACTTTCCAAGCTGAACAGCCGCCGGCCTAAGTCCGGATTCGGCACCAAGGAAGAAAAGGACTAAGCCGATAAAATCATAGACAAAGCCAATGGCAACGGATGCCAAGGCCTTTCCTCTCCTTTTCGCATAAAGATTGAACAAGACAAAGAAACCCCTTATGGGAAGCCTTGAAATAATGACGTTCTTCCTCGAATTTAGGAAATTGGCAAGATAGAGTTCACCCCTTGCACCATAGGTAGGAAGTGTATGCCTGATGGAATCTGTTCCACTTACAATATTCCTTTTCCCGGCAATGACCTTCCTTATTTCATCAATTCCCTTGTCCTGCCTGAATAGAGAGAAAATCCTGCAGGCAAGAACCGTACCTAAAGAACATAGTCCGGAAAAGCCAAAGGAGTCGTCCTCTGCCTTTTCACCTCCTAAGGTATTGGCTACACCGACACCCCTGGAAATAATAAAAGGAACGGTGACAACACCGGTCGTCCTTCCGCCGGCATCAAAGGCCAAAGTGAAGAAGGACTTGTTGGCCATGCAGCCAAGAAGGAAGACAAGTCCGTATCCGATAGAGAGCCAGTACTTCAGGCTTTTATTGTAGATAATCCGGACGACTCCGATTAAAAGAAATACACCGACGCCGCAGGCGGAGATGGCAATCAAGGACCAGGATGGTCCGTCAGGGGAAATACGGCTGGCTAAGACGGAGAGATCAGGCTCTGCCCTAGTGGCAAGGAAGCCCATCAATAAGGCAACGACAAGAAGCCTGACAAGGCTCTTCCGTTTAGTGAGGGTAGTACCGACGATTTCTCCGATTTTGGCAATGGACTTATCGACGCCTAAGGAAAAGAATGTCGTTCCGAGGATCAAGGGAAGAGTAGAAATCAGAAGAGAGAGGGTGACCGGACCGAAATAGGTTCCTGCCTTCCCTTCAAAGGAAAAGCCTGGAAGAAGGAAGCCAAAAACAAGAATCAAAACAATCCTTGGAAAAATCGCCCTAAGGGATTCTTTGAACTTGGAGATGATCGCCTGTTTCATGGCTGGTTGTATTCCTTTTCTCAGGATGACGACTGCTTATAGGGAAAAACTAGTCGCGAGCCTGATATAGCGGCTTATTGTCAGACTGGGTATTCAAAGGAGGACAGACCTTATTGTTTGCAAAGACTAGACGCCTTAGAGAACCGGCGATAAGTACCCTATAGAGGTACTGACTAGACCTAAAGCCGGCAATCCTGGCGATAAGGGAAGGAGTAAGAGTCATCGAGCAGCCTTCTTTCCTTGCGTCGAGGAAACTTGTATCTCTGTACTTGGAAATCTTCCGGCGGGAAAGGAGGAACATGATGAGCCCGGAAAGAAGGATAAGACCAACGACGATTCCGGAAAGGATTCCGATATTGATCCAGGTAGACTTGATATTGTTTTCCCAGGCAGAAGCATGGGCTAAGGAAACAAAGCCGTTATCATAGGCTTCATCGATAGAGGAAGCATCCTTAAAAAGAACGGAATATAAACTATCGCCCTGCTTTGCACCAATGGCTTCTAAACCCGAAGACAAGTCCCCTTGATAGGAAGCTGCCCTCTGGGCAGAGGATTTCGTCGTCTGAAGGGTGAAAAATCCGACATTAAGGAAATCCTGTCCGACAAGCCTGAAAGAATGAGGATAGTTTCCAAGTTTTCCTTCAGCATTCCTATTCAGGATAACCGTAGTGATGAAGTTGTTCAGATACTGAACAGCCTTTTCATTCTTCCTAGAAAGGGCAGGGAAGTAATAAGCCTCAAGGAAAGTGGTCTGCTCTGTTTCATATTCCGGAGTGGTGGAAGCAGAATTTCCACTAACACTCGGTTTAATCCTGGTTCCGGTATTCTTGACACCGACACAATCAAAGTAATAGACAAGATTTAAGTTCGTATATTCTTTAATATAGGCACTGGCACCCTGGGAGGAGGAATCATTGTAAGCCGATGCAAACAGAGGCTTTGTGTTCAATAAATCATATTCACTCTGCCAAGTGGAATCACTAGCCCCATAAGCAGAAAGACCGTCCCTATTTAAAACCATTCTTCCGTCTTTGTCTTTATCGACTTTGATGGCCTTAAAATATTCCTCTTCACCGATGATGTGTTTGATTGCTTTGTTCACTTCATAGTTATTGCTCGCGGCAAGTCCACCGGCGGCATTGGTCTTATAGCCGGAGACTAGGGCTGGAATCCAGACAAGGAAAACAGCCAAAACAGCAATAACGATGGAAATATACCAAGGCCTCTTGCGGCTATCGATGACGGCTTGGTTAGAATAAAGGGTCTTTGCGATGGTCGAAAAAGGAACCTTTGTCTTCTTCTTTGCTTTTTGTGGATTCTTCACACTATTTTTTGTGCTCATGTGTTTACCTTCTATCTTTATTTATATATATTTATACAAATTCTACAGCTATATATTATCCATTATTTCTAAGCCTTTTACAATAATAGAAGGAAAACAGGAAAGAAAGGAATTCTTGTGAATTGTAAATTGAAACAGGAAGGAAGAAGCAAATAAAATGGCCTTGAGTAAACTCATGGGCCATACATTAGAAGATATTGTCCAGGATGAATCTATGAGAACACACTAATAGGTAGAACGACTATGCAGAAGAAGCGGCGTGGTTAGAAATACGAATAGTTCGTCCAATATCGAAGAGTCAGGGGAACATAAAATCAAAGTGATATTCCCCCACTGGAAGGATGTCACAGTTCATATTTTCTTAACTACCCGTCCGTTCTCCTTCTGATTTACAAATCCGTATTATTTTTGGATTGCTTTTTCTTATCTTTGATTGCTATTCCGATTCTTACGGCAAAAGGCGTAAGAGAAACAATAAACAGAACGATGGATAGGAAAGCCAGAATAATAGAGCCGAAGAAGTCTTCGGATGCCTCCCAAAGGAAGAATCCGCCATAAATAAGAAAGCCCATCAAAAAAGCATTGATAATTTCAAAGAAAAGAAACCATCTACTTTTCTTAATAGGCAACTTTTTAAAATAAAGAAAGTATGATAGTGCAGTGAAAGCAAGTCCAATCATCAGAGGAATGATTTCGTACACAATAATATTAAAGGTGCTGTAAACGAAGAGAGTGCCACCATCCCCTGTAGAGTTAGGAATGCCGACAAATAAATAAAGAGGGAAGGATAATAAGGCAAGAAGTATTGCAAACACATAATAAAATATTTTTTTATACGCGTATTATTCTCCTTTATTTTTTTCGTAAACAACTCCTATTTTTATATTATACAACCATAAAGTGTTCATCTCAGTGCAGAAAATTGTAAGTTTCTCCTTTTAAAGACAGTCGGTCGTTTCGCACTTCGGTCATTGGTAAACAGACAACACAAGTAAAAAAGCTGTAATGTGCCTTCACCGTAACTACACAGATCAGTTTAAAAACCCATGTACCTAATATGACATCAAAACGACACCCGGGCGGAAAGAATCACAATGCCTCAAGCTCAGAAGAAAATATTACCAAAGCAAAGCTAGCCAAAAATTCTGAGGAATCAAATAAAGCTATATTTCATTGGTTTTCAATCCCGAACTGTAAAAGTCATGATTATGACAAAAGCCACTACGATAACAGGAGAGAAATAGAAGACTGCAAATCGTTCTGTGGATTGAAGTTAATCATTGATGACTCAGTCCTTTGCTATATTTTCCATACAAAGACTCCATGTCCTCCTAAGCAACTTCCTAAAAATTGTAAATCGCTAATATAATTTTTTCTTTTCCCTAATTGAATTTAAAAGATTTCTCAATTATAATTGTCTTACAAGTTTTGGAGGAAACATTGTATGGCTAAAGAAAGAACTACTCCCCGCTACATTAAGATCGCTCAGGACGTTTGCGGTAAGATTCTCACTGGCGAGTATCCGGAAGGAACACTATTAAAAGGACGTTCCATTTTAGGTGCCGCCTATGGCGTCTCTCCGGAAACCGTCCGTAAGGCACTCAACATCCTTGAAAAGGACAAAGTCGTCTCTTCTAAGCGTGGTGTCGGTGTCTTTGTCGATTCCGTCCTTCATGCCCAGGAATTCGCAAACAAGTGGAAGGCTGAAACCCAGATTAAGGATAAATATGCCAATCTGGAAAAGCTCTTAATCGAACAGAAGGAACTTCAGGAAAAAATCAATAACGCCATTGACGACAGGAAAGATTCCTTCACCTTCCAGACAACCGAAGCCGTTAAGTTCTCCAGCGTCGAAATTCCGCAGAACAGCTGGATCAATGGCAAGACGGTCGGTGAAGTCTACTTCTGGAACTACACCGAAGCAACCATCGTTGCCGTTGTCGGTGCCGATAATATCACCAAGCAGTCTGTCGGCCCTGACTTCGTTCTTCATGCCGGAGATAAGCTCATCTTCGTCGGCAAGGACAATCTTACCTACGACCGTGTCTTATCCTTCCTCACCTATGGCGTCATCAACCAGGGCGAGAACGCTTAGACAAATAGCAGTATTCTAAAGTCATCCTCCAAAAGAGGATGGCTTTTTTGATTTTCTGAAAATGAATAAAGTCTTAGTTCTGGTCATTTCAGTCCTTGCACTGACTACAGCACTGGTTCTTTTCCTCGTTAGAATCTTCCAAAAGAAGGAAGAAGAAGGAAAAGAGCATTTATCCTGGAAAGAAAAAAGGCGAAGAAATGTCCAAGAAGAAATCCGGAGAAAAGTGGCAGAGGCAGGACAAAAGGGAGAAGAGTCTGTTGCCTGCCTCTGCGAAGAGATTTGCCGGGAATATGGAGGGGCTCTCTTCAATGATTTCTGCTTCGAAGATGAAAACGGATATTCATCGGAAATCGACCACATTCTTATCACCAGAGGCGGGATATTCGTCATCGAAACGAAGAATTGGAACGGAACAATATCCGGTAATCCATCGGATGAATTTATTACCTTCATGCATGCCGATGGAAAACATGTGAAAAGGTATAGAAACCCGATTCTGCAGAACGAAAGCCATATCCGTCATCTAAAAAGAAGGCTATATCCTTCCACACAGGAGAGGATATCCATGGTTATTTTTGTTAAGGGAAATATAGAAAGGGAAAGCCAACAGCTATTCAATCTTTATAGTGCAAGATGGTTCCTTGCCAAAAAGGCAAATGAAGCACGTTATCCTTCCTCTTTTGTCCATGAATGGCAAGAGAAGCTGTCAAATCTGCAAAGAACGTACGGAATCGACCATAGGCGGCATAGGCAGGATATTGAAATCCACCAGCAAGACCAATAAAAATGCCGGCTTATAGCCGGCATATCGCTAAGCTTTTTTCTTCCTCTTCTTGTACTCAATGGCAGCGGCGATAAGTCCCTTGAAGAGAGGATGGGGGCGGTCAGGACGGGAGTTGAATTCCGGATGGGCCTGCGTGGCAACAAAGAAGGGATGGGAAGGAATTTCAATCCTTTCGACGATGCGCTGATCCGGAGAGAATCCGACTGGAATAAGACCATTCTTCCTGAAGGCTTCCCGATAATCGTTGTTAACTTCATAACGATGACGGTGACGTTCGCTGATATCCTCCTTACCATAGAGTTTGCAGGGAATCGAGCCTGGGACAAGATGGCAGGGATAGGCGCCAAGTCGCCTTGTCCCGCCAAGGTTTTTCACCTCATTCTGTTCCGGCCTTAAGGCGATAACCGGATGCCTTGTCGAAGAATCGAATTCGGTCGAGTTGGCATCGGCATAATGTAAGACGTCACGGGCAAACTCGATGATAGCCGTCTGCCTTCCTAGACAAATGCCAAGGAAAGGAATCTTATTTTCCCGGGCGTACTTGATTGCCTCAAGCCTTCCTGGAATACCGCGGGAGCCAAAGCCTCCGGGGACAAGAAGACCGTCGGAATCCTTGAAGATGTCCGCAACCGTTTCCGGTGTAACCTGTTCCGACTCCACCCAGTCGATTTCCACTTTCTTGTTGTAGGACCACCCTGCCGCCTTTAGTGCCTCATTGACGGAAATATAAGCATCATGGAGAGCCCTATATTTTCCGACCATGGTAATCTTTATCTTCTCTTTCGAGGACTTGATCTTCTTTACCCTTGCCTGCCATCCGGTAAGATTGGGATCGGGTGCCGGAATATGGAGAGTCTCACAGACTGCCTGGGCAAAGTGTTCTTTCTCTAATTCGAGAGGAAGCTCATACACACTTTCAACGTTCAGATTAGGAAGGACATGCGATGGCTGGACATTGCAGAAAAGAGAAAGCTTTTCCGTGACATTGTCCGGAATAGGATATTCACTACGGCAGACAATGATATCCGGTTGGAGACCCATAGACTGAAGGGATTTTACTGCCCTCTGTGTCGGCTTAGTCTTCAGTTCCTCGCTGGCATGGAGATAAGGAATCAGGGATACCATGACGATGCAGACGTTCTCGCCACCGATTTCGTGACGGAACTGACGGATAGCTTCAAAGAAAGGCTGGGACTCAATGTCACCGATGGTGCCGCCGATCTCCACGATCGTGATTCCAGTCTCATCCGTCTTGTAATTCCGATGGAAACGGGATTTGATTTCATTTGTCACATGGGGGATGACCTGGACGGTTCCTCCTCCATAGTCGCCATGACGTTCCTTGGCTAAGACCGTCTCATAGATCTTTCCGGTCGTGACATTGGAATGCTTATCGAGCTTTTCATCGATGAAACGTTCATAATGGCCAAGATCCAAGTCCGTCTCGGTTCCGTCGTCGGTGACAAAGACTTCCCCATGCTGGATAGGAGACATCGTTCCAGGATCCACATTTAAATAAGGATCGAATTTCTGCCTGGTCACTTTGTAGCCGCGGGCCTTAAGAAGACGCCCTAGGCTTGCCGCCGTGATTCCTTTTCCTAATCCAGAGATAACGCCACCTGTTACGAAAATATATTTTTCCATAGAACTTCGGTCCTTTCCTATTTTTTATTCTCGGCAAAGTAGAGGATAATGCTCTTCCGCGTAATGATTCCCATGAAGATTCCCTTTTCATCCAAGACCGGAACAAAATTCTGATTGATGGCTAAGTGGAGAAGATCGTTCCTATCGGCATCGAATCGGATGGATTCAAGCTGTCTCCGGCAGGGAACAAGGGAAACAGGAACGTCTTCGGCCTTCTTATAATTCCTATCCCTTTGATCTTTCACAAACCAAAAAATGTCCCCTTCAGAAATTGTCCGAACATATTTTCCGTCTTTGGATAGAAGAGGGATGGCAGTGTAATGGTGGTAGGAAAGCTTTTCGACGACCTGGCGGATCGAGGAAGCGTCTTCTGCGTAAGCAACCTGGCTTTTTGGAATCAGAAAAAACAGGATGTTCATAACTAGTCTATTATATCCAAAAAGAGGGCAAAATCTATCCGAAAATCAGAAGGAAGGCAAAAACAGGTACGCTAATTTAACAAAAAATGAAAAAGAAAAGAAAGAAAGCGTTCCTCTTTTTCAGGTAAAAGTCCGCTTTTTCTTTTTCTGTCTTATAATAGATAGGCTATTTTCTGTAGGAGGACTACAACATGGAAAAGAAAAAGAATTTTTATATCACTACTCCGATTTATTACGCTTCCGGCAATATCCACATCGGACACACTTACTGCTGTGTCTGTGCGGATACGATAGCCCGCTATAAACGTCTTGCGGGCTATAACGTCCGCTTCAGGACAGGCTCTGACGAACATGGCCAGAAGATTCAGCAGAAAGCAGAAGCAGCAGGCCTTGAGCCAAAAGAATATGTGGATAAAATCGCCCAGTCCTTTAAGGATGTCTGGAAAGCCCTGGATATTTCCTATGACTGGTATGTCCGGACCACGGATACCTACCATGTCGAGCTCGTACAGAAGGTCTTTACTGAACTATTGGAAAAAGGCGACATCTATCTTGGAGAATACAAGGGATGGTACTGCACTCCGGATGAGACCTTCTGGTCGGATAGCCAGGTTATCGTTGATGAAAAAGGCAACCATTTCTGTCCGGACTGCCATCGTCCCGTCCATAGGGACTCGGAAAAAGCCTACTTCCTCAACGTAAAGAAATTCGTTCCATGGCTTCTGGAGTTCTATCAGACCCATCCTGATTTCTGTGCACAGGATAAAATCAACGAGAGGGTCAATACCTTCATCAAGCCAGGCCTAGAGGATCTCTGCATCACCCGTACTTCCTTTAGCTGGGGTATTCCGACAAAAGAAGATCCTAAACATGTCATCTACGTCTGGATTGATGCCCTTCTTAACTATATTTCCGCATTAGGATATAAGACAGAAGACGACCATCTCTTTAAGACTTTCTGGGGAGATGACTGTGAAATTGTCCATCTAGTCGGACGGGACATCACCCGTTTCCACACGATTTACTGGCCAATCCTTCTTAAAGCGCTGAATCTGCGGGAACCGGACAAGGTCATCGTCCATGGTCTTCTTTTAACCCGTTCTGGAGTCAAACTCTCCAAATCATTAGGAAATGCTCCTTCTCCTTATCCGCTTATTGAACGCTATGGGGTTGATTCTCTCCGTTATTACATGGTTCGGGAAATTGAGTTTGGAAAAGACGGAACCTTTACTCCTCTTCAGTTTGTAGACCGCAGGAATGCGGATCTTGCCAACACCTATGGTAATCTTGTTAACCGTGCCCTATCGAGGATCAAGAAATACTTTGACGGAGTGATTCCCGTCTACAAGGAACCGGTCTCTGAATTGACCAAAAAGGTCTATGCAGACGTCAAGGAAAAGCTAAACCAGTACAAGATTTATAGGGACGGCCTTCAGATTACAGATGGAGCAGGAAAGGCAAGGGAGCTGATTGCCCTTGGCAACAAATACTTCGATGATATCGCCCCTTGGTCACAGGCCAAAAAAGGAAATACGGAACTTCTTGCCGAGTCCCTTTACTGTGCAGCGGAAATCATCCGTATCGGTTCCATCCTTCTTTCGCCGATAAGGCCAAGGAAGACAAAGGATGCCTTAAACCAGGAGAATGTTCCTGAAGAACTACGCTCCCTTGCTTCCACTGAAACAATCGGAAAGCTCTCCGGAATCAAACTGAACGAGACTTCTCCTCTCTTCCCCCGGCTAAAGAAGGAAGATGAAGTGAAGTTCTTGACCGAGCTTATCGATTCCAAGGAAGCAAAATAACCGGAATCGTTCTCTTGCAGAAGAAAAGGGCTTTCTTTGCGGAAGCCCCTTTTCATTTATTTTCGATTGATAACAAATATGGATTCGTCTTTTCCTCTCTTCCGAGATTCGTCCTTGGCCCATGGCCTGGATAGATGACCAAAGTCGGTTTGAGGGAGAGAAGCTTCTTTAGGGAGGAAGCCATCTTGTCCGGCTGACTAGTCGGCCTATCCCTTCTGCCGATAGAACCGGCAAAGAGGGTGTCTCCGGTGAATAAGGCATTGTCGTCTTCAAACAGGTAGCAAAGAGAGCCCTTGGTATGGAAAGGGGTGGCAATAACCTTAGCAGTGTATTTTCCGATTTTTATCGCGTCACCGTCCTTTACGGGAATCGGATTGATATTCCTTGATATCTTCTCGCCCCTCCTTGAACAGGCGTTCCTGCTCGGAGAAGAAAGAAGAGGAATATCCTCTTCGCTCCTATAGACAGGGATATCGTATTTCTTTTTATAATAGCTGAGGAGCTTAGGTATACCACGGATATGATCAAAATGGGCGTGCGTCAAAAGTATGGCAGCGACTTTTTCATAATGGCTGTCAATGTAATCCGTTATTGCCTTATTTGTCGAGCCTAAGTCAACAATAACACAAGGATCCCCGATTTTTCCAAGGACATAGGTGTTAGCGGAAAACTCTTTGGCATCGGGTTCAGTTACAAAAATCTTTACCATGGTGCACCCCGGAATTCTATTATAAAGCATTCCTATTCCTTCGCAAACGCTAAATATCTGCCCTAATCCACCGGATGCTAAGCACTACACTTTGAAAATAAGCCAAACATCGATATAATATTGTCGGAAATACAAAAAAGGTTTAACTAAAATGAACGAAGAATACGCTATCAAAGAAAAGAAAGTCGATCCGTGGCTGATTGTCATCCTGTTTTTCTTCGGATGGTTAGGAATCGACAAATTCTATTATGCAAAGAGTTTCAAAGAAGCATGGAAGTTCGCTTTAGTCAAACTTCTTTATACCTGCATTGTCATCGGAATCTTCTGGAACCTCTTTGATATCATCAAGGCCTTTCAGAACAAATACGAACTCGATGCACGGGAATATTTCCATTAAACCAGGAGGAAATATCTGAAGTATGGAAGTCAAATTCTTAAAAAACAAAAAGACCAATGAGGTCACTCTCTCGCTCTTTGGAAATCCAAGCGATGAGGAAGTCGAATTAGTCGCCAACACGACTGATGCTGCCAAGGAGAAGCATGTACCTGTCTTCACCATCGAAGGAAATAAGGTCCATGTCCAGGTCGGTTCCGTCCTTCATCCTAGGACGGAAGCCCATCATATCGTCTTCATTGCCTTAGTGACTGACCAGAAGGCTGAGAGGAAATACCTCAATCCTACCGGAGAGCCGAAGGCTGACTTCGTCTTAGCCGATGGTGAGAAAGTCGAAAAAATCTACGAGTACTGCAACCTTCACGGCCTTTGGGTCGTTGAGGCTGATTAAAACTTTCCGACGGAAAGGAGGGCACCCTGATCGGTGCCCTCCTTTTATTTTTCCCTATCCTGAAGGAGAAACAGCCGGGAGAAGAATTCTTCTTCATGAAAGGCAATGTCTTCCCTATGGAAATAAAGAAGAGAGAAGTCCCTGTCTCTGATAAGATAGCGGTTCAATTCCCTCCTTCCTTCCCTATCCTCCTTGGAAGGGAGAAGGAAGGAAGGAAAAAGACCTAGGTCCATCCTTCCCTTCTTTTTTATCCTATAAGGATAGCGGGGGTCATCCTGGATAAAAGAATACCCGTACTCCTTTTCCTTGTCCTTGAATAGCTTTAACAAAGAAGGAGGGAAAAGAGAAAAAGGTATCATCTTCCGGTAGATTCCGTCATTGCTGAGATAGGTATAGTGCAAACCCTGGATACGGTTATCCGGGGAAGAAAGAGGAGAAAGGAAGAGAACCTTTTTGGCAACCCGGATTCCGTTAAGAAGGGAAGACGAGGATAAGGATTTCGAGTTGAGAATCAGGGAAATATCAAAGCATTCGTCTTTCCTGCTTCCTAGGAAGAGTGGAGAGGAAAGGATAATCGGATAACGCTCGGAAAGTAGATGATAAAGAGGATTGCCTTGACTAGGTGACAGTCTTTGGTCTTTCAAAGCCGAGAGAAGAGTCCTCTTCTCATCCCTATAGGAAGTTTCTGCCCTGTCTTTTCTCCTCTTTGTACGAATCAATGTGCGGAGAGAAGAATCCTCTTCTTCTTTCTGCTCTTTTGCCTTTGTTATCCTCTCTTTCTGCAAAGAGAAATAGTCTTTCCGATAAGGAAGAAAACGGCTTTCCCCAGAGTGATAGAAGGAAGAAAGAAGAGAAAGGAAGAATTCATCCTTAAAAGAGGAAATGGGCTTATGGAGAAGGATATACTTTTCCCGCCTTGTCTTCTGCCTAAGGAAGGAGGAAGAGATCCTTTTCTGATGAAAGAAAGCAAAGTCAGAGAATTCGTCATAGGTTCCTTTCTGTCTTCTTTCAAAGAGGGAGTCATAGTCCTTAAGAGAATAGGAGTGAAGTCTTTCTTCCTCCAGTGGAAAGTAGAATCGGTACTCTCTCCTCTTTTCTTTGAAGGAGGAAACAACTTCCTGAAGATGATCGACTTCGGTAAATATTTCTTTCCGATATTCTTCGTTCCTGTACAAAGAAAGAATAAAGGGAGTATGGAAGGAAAAGGAAGGATTTTCCTTCTCTTTCTTCTCAAACTCATGGACGTAGTTCCTTCGTGATTCGCTCTCGGTGATATAGCTCCTTGTCGTGATATTATCGCCGTAGATTTTCCTGTACTTGGGCCTGCTTGTCTGCAAAAGGGAATAGTTCTTCCAATAGGAGGAGAGAATCTTAATCAGGGTATCTTCATCCTTTTCGCCTTTGTCCTTTTGATATTTTCTGATCCTCTTTCGTCCTTTCCGGCGTTCAAAATAAGAATCGCTTTTTGCCCTCCTTATCCTGTTCTGGATATCTGCAGAAAAAATAGAGTCATCAAAGAATTCCTTCGTGAGCAGTTTAAGGGAAGAGACCGCCTTAAACCTCTTCTTCAGATCCTCCAAAGGATAGGCCTTGTTCTCCTTGGCAGAAAGAGTGAACCTCTGTAAGGAGAAACCATCGTAGCGTTTAATGAACTTCCTTTCTTCAAACCTTTCCTCGATGTCCTGCAGAGAAGTAAGCGGCTTATAGTAGTCCTTCCTTTTTCCGGAAAGGATTTCCTTCCTGACGGAAAGAAGGGACCGTAAGGAGAGAAGAAGAAGCTGAAGAGTATCGAATTCCTTGCGTCCTCCGCTGCTATCAAGTCCATAAAAGGGATGCTGAAGAAGATCATCGCTAAGAAGCCGAGGTCTTTCCCTGATTTCGTCAATTATTTTTTTATCTTTTTCCGCCTGTTCTTCTCCGTAGGAAGAAACATCCAAGGAATAAAGTTCTTTTTCTTTTGCAAGAGGGGAGAATAAAAGCCCGCCCCTTTCCTTGGAACGGAAAAAAGGAGGAAGAAGAAAGCAGTCATTCCGCTTTTGTTCAAACCTCTCCCATTTCTCTTCCCAGAGAGAATGGTCACTTCCTCTTTCTTCCGGAATCTCATTCTCAAGAAGCGCCTTCTTTTCCTCAAAGGCAGTCGGCTCAAGAAGAAGGATGTCATCGAGAAGATGATGGGAAGAACAGAAGTCTTTGATGACTTTCCTGTCATCCCCCTCGGCAATCAGAAGCAGGGATTCCTTCTTTCTCCTTGCAAAAAGAAGGGTACGGAAAAGAAAGTCATCAAAGACGGATTTCTCATCATAAGAAACAGAGCTTGCCTTATATTCATCCCTCCGTTTCAATGATCTTTCCTGCTTAGAAAAATAACCGACTTTCTCTGAGACCAGGTTCTTTTCGGTAGTTTCTTCCTTAACCTCGGAAAAAAGACCCTTGTACTTATCCTGAAAGCTCTTCTGTCCCTCGGAAAGAAGAGAATAAATTGCATTAGAAGAAAGGACGTCATATGGAAAGAAACAATAGGAATAAAAGAAAGAAATCTTATCGGCAACCCTAGAGGAATTAATTAAGGCAGAAAGAGAAGTTGCAAAGCTCTCTAGAGAAGAGAAAGAAAGCTTTTCCTTGCCTAGGCTAAGACTATCGAGAAACTCAAGACAGGCTCTGTTCCTTTCCGGTTTCTCTTTGGTCACAGAAAGATATTCTCTTCCTTCCTTCCTCCTTGGAGAGTAGGTGAAAAAGAAAGCCGGATAGACAATTCCTTTTGTCTTATCTTCAATCAGCAAAGGAGAGAGAAGAGGCTTTCTTTCCCCTTCAATAGGAATCCTTTCGCCTCTAGAGAGAGAAAGAAAAGACTTCTCGTCCCTAGGAAAAGGATCTTTTCCGTCAGGAAAAGAAACCATAAGGGATTCATAAGCCTGCTGAGAAAGAAGAAGGAAGTCCATCCTCTGATGATTCTGCATAAGACTATTTTATCATCCGGGGAAGAGACAAAAAAGGCACAGAAAAAGGCTGCCTATCAGGCAGCCGTTTTTTCAGTTTAGACGACTACTTAGTAGAAGTCTTCTCTAACTTCTTGTTGAACTTGGCAACACGTCCGGTATCGGCAGTGAAGGTCCTCTTGCCAGTGTAGAACGAATGGCACTTATTGCAGGTATCGACCTTGATTTCAGGCTGAGTTGCACCAGTCTCGAAGGTGTTTCCGCAGGTCCTGCAGGTGACCTTACAACGGTAATATTTCGGATGGATATCTTTCTTCATTTCAGTTTCCTCCCATAATCCGGCTAAAACACGTTACCAAGCGTGCTAAGCAATGAAAAATATACCACAGACAGCCTCAATTAACAAGGAAATATGGCAGGATTTTAGAAATTCCGGAACTTCTGTCCGCAATGCTTGCAATACTCGGCATCCTTGTCATTCCTTTGATGGCAGTTAGGACATTCCTTCCTCTGATCACCTCTCGGAAGAGGCTTCCTTGTCGCCCGGTAAACAGACTGGACAATAACAATACAGACAATCGAAGAAATAATCAGGCAGATGCCGAGAATGGAAAGAGAGCCAAAGCCATGCTCTCTCAAGTTCCCATAGACAAGACAGAAACCGCCGGCCAGAAATTCGACCATGCATGAATAGACAAGTATCTGATAAAGCTTATGACTCATCTCCTATCCCCTCCGAGAAAAAAGAAAAGGGAGGCAAGCCTCCCCATCCATAAACCGATTGAACAGATTAGGCAGCTAAGGCAGCCTTAATCAGAGAATCGTAAGTCGACTTAGCCGTTCCGATTTCTTTCCTAGAGACTTCAGAACTGTAACCGCTGTATCCCTGGGAAGTCTTAACTATGGCTTCAAGCTGGAAGTTCAGTTCGGTCACAGTACCGTCATTTTCTGCCTTTGTGTTAATGAGAGTAAAGAAGGTAATATCGGTTCCATACTTTTGAAGATTTGGAAGTAAATCACTTCCTTCCGCACCATTAAACCAATAGTAGAAAGGATCAAAGCAGGTGGAAGAAGACCTATAGTTATAATAGTAAAGCGTTGAATCGCCTTGCCAGAAAGTATCAGCTTCATCAGAAAGCCTATATAAGGAGCCGGCTTCATCGACTAAGGAAACAAGTCCGCCGTCAACTATCGCTCCGGCAGGAGATAGTTCGTTCCTAGAATTCAGCGTCATATCGATAGTGGAACCGGAAGTCGTAGTTGCCTGCCTTACCTTGCCGACAGAAACCTTAGCTTCCTCCGATCCGCTAGCCGGAACATAGGTAAGGGCATGAACCTTTCCGTCTTTATAAATGCCGTAGCCAGTATTGTCAGCAAATCCTATCGTGTCAACCGTCCAGTCCTCTCCGGTATCATTCTTAAACTGGGTAATCGAATCATCCGGGACTTCATAGAACCTATACGTGTCAGTGTAATAAATAGAATAGGGAACAGAGTTGGTTTCTTTCGTAGAGGCATTCTTATAGTAGACCATTGTATCATCATAGCGATAGACTTTGGCTCCTAAGGCAGTCTGAATAGCTTTCTTCGTCGAAGAAAGGGCAGGACGCTCAACCGTGAAGTCAGTGGCAAGAAAATCATTGATTTCCTGAGCCATAGCGGTTGTTCCGATATCAGAGAGTGTTCCGACCATGGTCGGATATTCTCCGTACGAGGTGGCATCGGCGCTAAGAATCTTTTTCAATCCGGAATTGGCAGTAGGAGTAATGGTAACAACAATATCGTTTAAACCATTAACCTGGACAGTCGTATCAACCCATGCAGCTGCATCGACAAAGGTATAGTCTTTCTTAAGCTGCCTATTGGTAATCATTCCGGTAGGATCGACAAGGTTCCAAAGCCTGCATTCCAGAATGGCGGCATAGCTGTCGTTTTCGCTTCCTTCGATTTTATAGATATTGTCATCGGCCTTATCGGCAGTAGCCCAGGACGGATCAATAACGGAGAAAGAATAGTAGGTATAGGTATTGAATGCAGACGGATCTCCGGCAAAATTCTCGGCATCCAGGAAGCCGTTATTCGTCACAGCCAGTTCAGCAGGATTGCGGAAATTTTCATCCGTGGTTGTTTCTTCGCTGTCGGCCTTCTGACGGACAGCCTTATCAAGATAGAATGCTTGGCCATCTTTATTGACGGCAAGGCCATAACGGGCATAACCAGCGACTCCTTCTTGAGATGATTTAAATGTCCAGAGGTTCTTTCCTTCACCATCGGTGTTAATCAAAACCTTCTCCGTCCGTTTGACAACAGAAGTAGTAATCGCATTCTTTAATGACTCATCTTCCGGTACACCGGTGAAGGTGTAATTCGTTGCAGATGCCAAGGAAGTAAGAGCCTGGCGAAGGGTAGGTTTAGCTGCAGTGACAGTCAAAGTAAAAGTATTGGAATTTCCGGTCTCGACGGAAGTGACCTTCAGATTGACGGTTCCCTCCTGGATACCCTGAATCTTGACGTTGCTGACGCTAGAAGCGGTAGAGTCAAGGCTGCCGTCAGTCAAAAGAATTCCGGCAACATCCACATTGTCGATTTCGACATTGACCCTTTTATTACGGACTGCATTAGCAACCGAGAAACGGAGAGTGACGGTCTGGTCGACCTCAAAGGTCGTGCTTCCCTTCCTGGTAATCTTGTCATCATCCGTAACCGCAACAGGTGCGGAAACAGTAGAATCAGACGTCTTCTCTCCACAACCGACAAGGCCAAATGCACTGACGGCTAACACGGCCCTTAATAAACTTTTCATTTTCATCTTTGATATTCCTCCGAAAAGTAATTCAATTTTCGTTCTCTATTTTATTAGAGAAATTAAATTTTAATTGATTAAACATAAACAGCGAAAGGGGGGCTATTTCTTTATAGCTATCTCCGCTTTCGCTATTTTTCCCTTATTTACGGCACATTTTCAACGTAGGACAAGAATAGGAGAGTATCTTCTACTTGAATTGTAAGCGGTTCCTTTTTAGTACTCTATTCCTTCCTTCTTCCGCTGAGCCTCTAATTCTGCATTCTTCCTATCGTCTTCCTTGATCCTTTCCTTATAGCGAGTGATTTCCTTCGAGTTGGCTAAGACGAAGTGACCGGGGACGATTTCAACAAAAGAAGGCTTCTCTTGGCTATAGTCGTGTTCCTTGGCGGGATTATAGATGATCCGCTTCCGCTTCTTCTCGCTTAAAGGATCCGGTTTAGGAATGGCAGAGAGAAGAGCACGGGTATAGGGATGGAGAGGATGGGCGAAGAGCTCATCGCTTGATGCCCTCTCGACCATCTCGCCGAAGTACCTTACGGCAATCCGGTCACAGAAGTACTTGACGACGGATAAGTCGTGGGCAATAAACCTCAGGGTGAGCCCGTGGTTCTCCTTTAAGTCGTTGAGAAGATTGATAATCTGGGCACGGATAGAGACATCCAAGGCAGAAATCGGTTCATCGCAGATCCTGAAGTCAGGATTCCTGATAATGGCACGGGCAATACCGATACGCTGGCGCTGTCCTCCGGAGAACTCATTGGGATAACGGGAACAGTAATCCGGAATCAGACCGACTTCCTGGAGGACCTCAACGGCCTTCTTGTGGTTCTCTTCCCGGTTACGGTGACCTTGAATCTTCAGTCCTTCCTGAATGATGTCTTCGACCGTCCTACGGGGATCAAGAGAGTCAATCGGATCCTGGAAGATCCTCTGCCTCTTACTCCTCAGCTTGCGGTCGACATGATGTTCGTCATAACGGATCTGCTTAATCTTTTTCTTCTGAACGGCACGGATAGAGGCAACATGGGCCTTGATTTTCTTAATCTGATCCTCGTATTTCTGCTTGACGGCATTGTACTCGGCCTGTTCTTCCGGAGTATTGTTGTTCCTCTCGGAAAGATCGCTGTTCCTCTGCTGCTTAATCTGTTTGATGATGACCCAGTTTTTAATCTTGGACCACTTAATCTCCTTCTGATTCCATCTCTCGCCTGCGGCGATACGGTGGCCCTTGAAGTAGATGGAGCCGCTTGTCGGCTCATAAAGGCGGATGATGGACCGTCCGGTCGTCGTCTTTCCGCATCCGGATTCTCCGACAAGGCCGAAGCATTCTCCCTTCTTGATATCAAAGGAAACGTCGTGGACGGCCTTCAGCTTCTTGCCTCCGCCCATAGGGAAGAACCTCTTCAGATGCCGGACAGAGACAAGGATGCCATTGTCGACAAGTTCCTGCTTATAGGTCACCCCGTGGCCAAGCTTCTTCTTTTCCTGAACAGGTTTGTCCGTCAAGCCGTTATTTTTCAAGTTCTGATTCATTTTTCACACCTGCCTTAAGTAAGCTGGCTTTGATACGTTGGGAGACAATCTTCGGTTTCTCCACTTTCGGGGCACGCTGATCAAGAAGCCAGGTCGACGCATAATGGGTATCGGTAATCTTGAAGTAGGGAGGTTCCTGTTCAAAGTCGATAGCCATTGCATACTTATTACGGGCAGCAAAGGCATCACCTTTTGGAGGATTGAGAAGATAAGGAGGGGTGCCAGGAATAGCTTCCAGTTTCTCCTTGGAATCGATGTCCGGAATGGAGGAGAGAAGAGCCCAGGTATAAGGATGACGGGGATCATAGAAGATTTCGTTTGCCGTACCGACTTCGACAATCTTTCCGGCATACCTGACGGCAACTCTATCGGCCCTATTGGCAACAACACCAAGATCATGGGAAATGAAGATGATGGACCTATGACGTTCTCTCTTTAACCGGTTGATCAGTTCAAGAATCTGAGCCTGAATCGTGACATCGAGAGCAGTCGTCGGTTCATCACAGATCAGGATTTCCGGATTGGCCGTAAGGGCGATAGCGATAACAATACGTTGACGCCTTCCGCCGGAGAACTCAAAAGGATACTGATTGTAGCGGACTTCCGGCTGAGGGATGCCGACTTCTTCCCTGACCTTCAGGGCGACTTCCTTGGCTTCCTTATGAGTAAGACGGAATTTCTTCCGGTGTTCTTCTTTCTCGGCAGCAACCTTGCCTAGCACCGTACTATAACGAGACCAATAGGAACGGATTTCTGCGTAGAACTTGGAAAGACTTCCGTTTTTCTGCTTCTTATATTCACCATAGTCCTTCTTAATCGAAGCAAGACAGTCCTTTTTCTCCTGCTTCAGCTTAGCCCTATGGTCCTTATGGATCCTATCCGCCTCTGCCTTATAGGCAGCATTGGCTTCCTTGGCTTTCTTCTTTGCTTCGTCAAGGGCAGCTTTCAAGGCCGGATATTCAGCCTTATATTTCTCGTTTGCTTCCTTTTTTGCAGGGGCAATGAGGGCGCTAAGCTCCTTATGCTTCTGCTTCTTCTCTGCCTTAAGAGAGGCAATCTTCTTTGCCGTCTCTTCCTTCAAGGCAAGATAGGAAGCCTGTTCATTCGGATAGGAAGAATCGTCCTTCTTCCTTTCAGAAAGAGTGTTCTTCTTATCACGGAGCGCACTTTCAAGGACAGAAATCTGTTCGTCAAAAGACGCATCCGAAGCAATGACCTTATTCTTGGCGGCAAGAATTGCACTCTTCCGTTTGACCTTGCCGTTTTTAAAAGCGGCTTCCTGAGTCGAAATCCTCTTATCAAAGCGCTGTTTCCTGTGATTGGAGTTAACAAGCCTAGCCTCAGTAATCTGCTTACCGACCTTCCTGATCGGATTAAGGGAAGAAAGAGGATCCTGGAAGATCCTGCCGATCTTGTGACCACGGATCCGATGGAATTCACTTTCTTCGACCTTGGTGAGGTCTTCTCCTTCATACCTTACCTTTCCGCTTTCGATGATGGCAGAGGCAGGGAGGATGCCCATAATAGTCTTCGAGGTAACCGACTTTCCGGATCCGGACTCACCGACGATGCAGAGTGTCTCTCCCTGATGCAAATCAAAGGAGACGCCACGGACGGCATGGACCAATCCTTCATCCGTCTTAAACGATACACGGAGATCCTGTACGGAAAGGATGACCGGAGACTGTTCTTTTTCACTTGTCATGATTAATCGGTTCCTTTCAGTGACGGGTTAAAGGCATCACGCAATCCGTTTCCAAAGAGGTTGAAGCAGATCATCAATAAGGAAATGATGACGGCAGGAGTGATCATCTGATAAGGATAGGTCTGCCTGACGTTCTGGACATCGGAAAGGATGACGCCTAAGGAGTCTGCGTTCTTTAAGCCAAGTCCAAGGTAGGAGATAGTGGCTTCGTTGAAGATGACAGAGGGAATCCTAAGAACGGAGGAAGTGACAATCGTACCGATGGCGTTAGGAAGAATATGACGGAAGATAAGACGAGGTGCCTTTGCACCAAGCGTCTTTGCCGCAAGAACGTATTCCCGGTTCTTGTATCGGTAGAACTGGGAACGGGTAATGCTCTCCGTTCCAATCCAGCCGGTAAGACATAAGGCAAGGGCGAAGACAAAGAAGTTCTGTCCGAGCTTAAGGGTCAGAACCGTCATTAAGACAATCCAAGGCCTACCAGAGAGAATATCGACGATACGTTCCCTCGTCAAATCGGTAAGCCCGCCAAAATAGCCGGAGATGGAGCCCCAGACGACACCGATAAGAATGTTGATGGCGGAGACGATGACGCCGAGAATCAGAGAAGTGCGGAGACCGGAAAAGACATACTTAAGCCTGTCTTTTCCCTGCGCCTCCGTTCCGAGAATATGTTTAGGGATAGAAGTGTACCCAAGGTACTTGTACCTCATGACCGTGCATTTGAGAGAGAAGGTGGATTCTCCGTCTATGGTAACCGGAGTCGCTGATTCGATATTGACGACATAGACATCGTTTCGGTTCTTCCCTTCTTCCGTCACGGAGAAACCCTGCCTTGGGTTCTTTTCGTTGAAAGTGATGTAGCCTTTATCTGCCCAGTCCTTCCTTGTGGACATGGCAACCGGCCTGTCATTCTTCAGACCATAGGCAATCTCATATTCGTCATAAAGGATATCGCAGCGGGTAGAGACGACATCGCAGGGAATGAAGGCAGAGTCTGTCTTACTCGTCCAGAATTTGACGTTGTCTTTTCCGTCCACTCTCTTCAGCTCGCCGACCATGGCATTAGCATCCGTAAAGGAACGGTTTGCAAGCTCCTGTTTTTCCTTTTTCGAGGAGGAGGAAGAAGTAACTACAAAGTCCTTGACATAAAGAGAAGTGGTGGCGGTCGTCTTCGTAAAGAAAACAAGACCGAGAGAACCGGCTATGGATGTGCTATTTCCCCTAATCTTCTTAATATCGTCATTGTCTTTAAGCAATTGAGTGAGATTGACACTCATTTTCTCATAAGAGGAAATCTTCGCTTCGTTCTCTGCCTTAGAGGCGATAGAAGGATAAGTGGAAGTGCGGTCAAGGACAACAAACTGTCCTCCGCTCTTCGTATAGAAGAGAAGGGAATAATCCGGCCTCTCTCCAGTCGCAGCAGAGGAGGAACCGAGGGTATATTCGACCGTGTAGGTGTTATTTAAGTCATAAGTATAGTTATAGGAGTACCTATAACGCCTTTCCTCGGAAGCAGTCTGTGCACCATTAAGGTAGGCAAAACCGCCGGTAGCATCCTTTGCATATCCGTCACTGTAGCCATTACGCTTATTGTCGATTTTGACAATGACATCCTTAGAGGCAAAAGAACCGATATAGTTTCCCTCGGCATCATAAGGATAGGCTTCGTTCTTATGCCACCGCGTTCCGTCCATAAAGCCGTTTCCGGCCTCAAAGATCTTCGGAGGGAGATTTGTCTCATAGTTGTTCCGGCCGGAAATATCAAAGGGAATCACACCATTAATCGGAAGAATCAGAGACAGAACAAAGAGGACGCCGAGAATGATACCTCCAACGACGGAGGATTTATTCTTGACGAATCGTTTCCTTGCATCCTTAAAGAAGGTGGTTGGCTTAGTCGTGAACTTGACGTCATGGATGCTCTTGTCCTGCTGGACAAGTTTAAAATCACCATCGGTAATCTTCTTACCGTTGAGCTCATCGACTTCGCTGCCGGCCTGAATCCTATTCTCCACGGAGGAGATATCGTAGTTCTCGAATTTGTTTTTCATACTCTATGCCCCCTTGGCACCCCTGCGGATACGGGGATCGACAAGGCCATAGCTTAAGTCAACGGCTAGGTTGGCAGCAAGGCCGATGACGGTGTAGACGGCCATATCCACAAGAAGAACGTTCCAGTCCTTGGCATTGAGTGCTTCGATATAAAGTCCTCCGATGCCATTGATGGAGTAGAGCTGTTCAAGAATGATGGATCCGGAAAGAATCGAGATGAACTGACCGATGACCATCGGGATAATCGGAACCATGGAATTACGCAGAGCATGCCGGATGACACACTGCCGCTTAGTCAGTCCTTTCGTACGGGCGAGAAGAAGGAATTCGCTTGACCTGACTTCGGTAAGCTCGGCACGGGTATAACGTGTAAATCCGGCAATCGTGCCGAAACTGATGGAAAGAACCGGAATGACAAGTGCCTTAGCATAATCCCCGACTGAGGCATTGGTGGCCGGCCATCTTGACGGGAGCCAATTAGTGTTGAAGGCTAGCCAGAGCCTAAGTAAGGAGATGACAACGAAAGAAGGAACGGAGATGAAAACCATGACTAATGTAGAGATGACATGGTCAGTCGGCTTATTCTTCTTTAAAGCGGCAAGGATACCGAAGGCAAAGCCAAGAGGAAGAGCGACAAGCAAAGAGACAATGTTAATCAGAATAGTCGGCTTGATTCGGTTAAGGATGATCGTCCTTGCGGCACGGCCACGTTCTACTGCGGAAGAAGTTCCCCAGTCCCACTTGGTGAAGATACCCTTTATCCAGGCGCCATACTGCTGAATAATGGGTTTACGGTAAAAAACGTGAGAGACCCCCACAGGATCCTTGTAGTTTAAAATTGCTTCCCCTAATCCTTTTTGTGGTTCCGAAAAAACGAGGTAATAACCTTTAGCCAACTGATCCTGACAGAAAGCAAACTGCGATGCCTCATTTCCGGTAATCGCCGCATCCGGTAACAATTTAATCAAAACGAAAGTAATGGTGAGAATGATGAAAGTTGTCACCAAAAGAAGCAATATACGCTGGAGAGAATACTTTACTAAGTATGGTACGTGTTTTTTCATTTTAGCGGCCGAACAAAAGCAGGTTATTTTTTGACAGATGCGACAACGTAAGGTACTAGCTCAATATCTTCCTGACTATCGATATCGATACCATTGACGTTAATCGTGTAAGAGACAGCGACCGTGACAACAGAATTGTTATCGCCTTCGGTAGAAGTATTCAAATCGTCGATTAATGTGACAATGAGAGTCGGATTATCCTTAGTAATGGCGCTTACTCCGGCTTCGCCGAAAATCTGGGCAACCTTAGCCTTATCAGTGGCACTGGTTTCACTTAAACTGGCGGTAGAGAAAGATTTCGAACCGGCGGTGGCAATCAGTTCCTTAATGACGGCACCGGCATCGGTAAAGCTCTTGAAGGAAAGGGCGTAGGAAACGGATTTGGCTGCTTTGTCCAGTTTTTGGTACTTCATACCGGCGCTAGTCGTACCACCGGTAGAGACATTCTCCACACGGGCGAGCTTGCCTTCGTTATCTAGGGCAGCGACAGTAGTTCCTGCCTTCCATAATCCGTCATAGGACCACTTTTTCCCGTCGTAGACGATACTATCGGAAACCTCGGAAGTATCCGGACCCCAGTTAAGAGTAAAGCCGGAGGAGTTATCGGATTTCAGGACTTCCCTAAAGGAAAGAGGATCAAGGGCATTTCCGGTAATGGCACCAAAACCAAGCTGGAATTCGCCCTGTTTCCTTGCATCATAAACAGCATTATAGTCACTTCCGCCATCGTGCTGATTAACCACGAATTCATAACTTCCGTTATATTTTTGTTTAAACAACTTGTTGGCAATCTCTGCCCAGGAATCAAACACATCGCCATAAGATTTCACATCACCGGAATTCCTCCATTTCCTGTCTAAAGAAAGAAGGTAAGGATTCTGGCTGGTTCCCGGGGTACCGGATGGGTTCTTCGTCGAAAGCTTGGATTTATTCGGGATGATGACTTCCTGCCTAGCCTTGTCAAGCTGTGCTTCCGCAGCATCGGCATTATAACCATAAGTCTCATTGTACCGGTCGGCAAGGACAGCCTTATGGGCATCAGTAGAATTATAGGAAATAGAATTCTCCGGATCGATAAGGTAGTTATCGGAAAGATATTCCTGGGTCGGAGTCCTACCACGGTTCTGACAGATTTTCTGGCGGTTAAGCCCGAAGCTTAAAAAGTTCAGGAAGTTTTTATTGGATAGATAGAACTTAGTGTATTGGCTTGCACTGACAGAGGAATCATGCTTATGGACGCTGCCGTTCGTGCCAAACCTCTTATTCCACTGTTCCTCAGTAGTGGCGTTAATGTTAATCTTAAAGTTAGAATCCGCCTTAGTCTTGTAGCTTTTCCATGTCCTGCCCTTATTTCCAGATCCCTCAGAAATGGCCGTTCCTTTTGTACCAAAAGAACCATCAGTTAAGGCATTCTTATCCGGAGAGTAGGAATCGATTTCCCCGTTAAGAAATTTATTACTAAGTAGTGTGTTAGTTGCGCCTGTGAAAGCAGTCCAGTCAAAGCCCTTAATCTGATAGATATCACGGGTAGAGCCATCGGAGAAGGTATCGACCTTCTCATGATAGCCTTCGTTCTTAGAAACAAAAATATGTTTATCTTCCCACGCGGTAATATAGTACGGGCCAACAGAAAGAGTAGTGTCCTTTGGAGTTGCATCATAGCCTTTGTCAGAGGAGGTTTTATCTATATTTGATCCGTAATCGGTTCCCGTCTCTTTTAAGAATGCTTCCGGAAGAGGCGCATAGAGGTTAGAAGAGAGATAGTACCTGGCGTAGAACTGGGTGCAGGGATAAAGAAGGTTGAATTCGATATATTCACCCTTTTCATCGGAGCCGGTAAAGAGGTTCTTTGTCTGTGTCCTGTATTTATCCCAAAGTTCGTCATTCCAAAGATCATCTTTATTCTTTTTGTTGGTAGTATGGTTATAGTAGTTTGCAGCACCGGTAATACCGGAGACGCCTGTGGTGATTTCTGCACCACGTGACTGAGAATTATACTGGGTAAGCCTGAATTTCAAACGGGTCAGATAATCTTCGAGCTTGACTTCCTGTCCGTTGAATTTACTGAATTGAGGAAGAGTGGAGCCGGTAGCATACTTCGGTGCATCTCTTCCGGTACGGACATAGATACGCCAGCGCCGGTTCAGGGTAGCATCGTTTGGCTGCTCGTTATTGCCGATAGCGATAGGACGGGGGCAATCTGCCTTGGCAAGGACAGGAATCCATTCGTAGCCGTCCTTAGTGGAGTTAAGACGCGTTCCGTAATAGGCAGAGGAAATATAGGCATCGAAATCAGAGACATCGGAGCCACTAGAACTCCTTGCGTTAGCCGTCTGCGGTAGAGAGGAAGTACCGATCTGATAATGCCATGGATCTCCGCCGGAAGTACAATTTTCAATCGCCTTGGTCAGTTTACCCTCACGCCTAGTGCCCCAGCCATAGCCGGAGATATATTCACGAGGCTCAGGAACATAACGGGAGTTATAGCAAACATAACTTCCGTTAGAGAACAGAGTGATGCCGGTAAGATAATTGTCGACCGCATACTTTTCAAGGTTGCCGAGAATCTTGGCACGTTCTTCATAGCTGGCCGTTGCATAAGACTGGACCCCGGTAGCGACAGTTACCGCTTCGACAGTGAAATTGAGGGACATACTTCCCTTAGCTCCGGTGATCGTGATAACGGCGGTACCTACAGCCTTAGGATTAAGAAGACCGCTGTTTGCATCAACGGCAAGGACGCTGTCATTGCTGGAAGCAAAAGAAGCAGTCGTTCCGTCGACAACAAGTTGTCCGATTTTGGAACCGACGGAAATCGTCAGATTCGCGCCGTTTTCGACTTCCTGTCCGTCATAGGTGACAATCAGATCACCATCGTTCGTGGAAGTCTGAGCGGAATTCACGCCATTTGTGTTAGATTCCTTGTCGTGATGGCAGGAGCCAAGAAGAATGACACTTCCAAGTAAGGGAAGCCTAGTCAGCCTAACTGTTCTTTTTTTCATATTTGTTTCCTCCAATATTAAAAATAGAGATGGTCAGCATTAATCATCATATCTTACCATATTGAAAAAAATTGATTTCAAAAAAGCCGGTAGATAAGAACATAGCACTATATGATACCGCTTTCTAATTTATAATACAAACGCAAATATAATGCTGCAAATCAGGAAAATCCCGCCTAGTATCAGGAAAGGGAGATAACAAAACGCGCTCGCCTGACGCTGTCTCTGCCTGGCAAACTTATAGTCTCCGGCATTCTCATAGCGCTTAGGCGATCCTTTTCGGAAAGAGTCAATAAGATTGCCAAACTGATAGAAAAAAACGTCAAAGGTTCCCTTCCGGATGATAAAGGCAAAAAGGGCAATAGCCAAATAGACAACACCTGGAATAAGAAAACAGTCGGATAAACCCCTATGTCCAAGAAAATAGCAAAGGATGATGGAAAGAGGGGCAAGAAGGGACAAGATGATCCAAATAATGACTCTTTTCAGTGTATCGGGATTGATCCTCATGATATTTTCCTTTGAAAGAAAGGCCCGGCTGAGATTCTTCAGCCAGGCCGGTAATCAACATTCAGAGATTCGGATTAGTTCTGCTTCGGCTCGGCTTTCTTCTTTTTCAGAACGAAGAATACGACCAAACCGGCGGCGGCAAGGACGACAACACCGCCGACAACACCGCCGACAATGGCGGCAACGTTGACTTTGTTCTTTCCACTGGGATTAGACGTATTGGAATTATTGGAGGAGTTGTTCGGATTGCTTGGTTCAAGAGCCTCTCTTGCGGTCTTGGCCGCCTCGCCGACGGCGACAGGGACATAGTTCCTCTGAACAGAGACAGCGCCTTTCGGCCTATGGAGAGTGACAAAACCGCTAGTGGCATCATAGTCGAAGGTAGCCTCGTCATTGTCGACAAGAATATCCAAATCGTCTTTATTCAGTCCTTTGCCGACATGGATAAGAACCGTAAACTCGGTTGTAGTCTTCAAGTCATCGCCTTTAGCATTGAGAAGACTGACATCGAAGTAGACATAGTTTTCATCTAACCTAGTCTGGCTATAGCTGAAATCGTACTTCTCATCGGTGAGATCCTGAGAAATGACGGCAACGGAATTTTCGGAAGGATGAACGACTAAACCGACAGAGCTTCCGGAATAACGTAATAGGCTAGCGAAAATCTTATCGCTGTCAAGCCTGGAAGAAGGGACATTGAAGGAGACAGAACCATTCTCAGCAATAACGCTACTACCGCCGCAGTCGACATAATTGGCATCCGTCTTGATGGTCCTCTGTGTGCCATACTTTGTTTCTTCAAAGCCGTAACCGGAGGAAGAGGAGATGCTCTTATCAATGACAAGCTTATACTGCTTCCTTGTCTGTTCCTTGCCGGTGGCAAGAGGAGTGAAGGAAAAATCGATAGTATAGTTTCCCCCAGCTAAGGATGAAAGGTCGATATCGGCATAGCCACGGCTGATGTTCCTCGACTCATTCAGCCAAGACTTATAGAGCTTTCCGCCATTATCATAGGCGATAAAGGTGTCGTCTCCGCTGGCAGTCAGCCTATCAATTGTATCCGTGAGGACTTCTTTACCTGAGGAGTCCTTGATGGAATATTTGGAAGCGGAAATCGTACGGTTGACGAAGAAGGTTGCAACAAGGTGGTCAGAGTAATTCTTTGCACCGGCATAAATCGTATCCGGATTATTGGTGTCCGGAGTAGCAATCTGGAATTCCGGATTGATTGTCTTAATGGCAGCCGTATCCCTAGAGCCGATCTTGCTAACAACGCTATCTGAGACCTTTCCGCCATGTAAGGCAAGAGTGGATCCAGTGTAGGCATTGGTCTTTGCATACGTAGCAGTCAGATTCTTCCTACGGGAATCAATGAGTTCAGAAGTATAGACATGGTTGGCTTCCTTGTCCTGGCTGAACGGTTCGACGGCAGCACCTTTGGTGTAGTCACCATAGAAACCAAGATACGGAATGCTCAAATCAAGATTCTTGTCGGAAGTAGAAGAAGAATTCTTGAATGTCAGGAACCCTTCGACATAGCTACCGCCCGCATTTTTAAAATACTTGGCGAAGTATTCACGGAGGGTTCCCTTAAAGGCAGTAGGGGCATCAGCAGCATCGGAGAAAGAACGTTCATACTGAAGATTATCGATACGGACCTTCCTTGTTCCAGTTTTGGTTCCGTTTGCAGGGACAGTGACCTCACCCTTAGAAGTACCCTGATAGGCACTATCGGGAATAGTGACGACATCGTCAAGGACGGACCTAGTAATCTGATCGACTAGAGTCTCAGGAGTATCTTTGGTCGATCCGCTTTCGTTTTTCTGTTCGTCCTGATATTGTTGTGAAGTAACCTGGGCACGGAGAAGCGGAATCTGTAAAGTCAGAGACGGAGTATAGGTCTGTTCCTTATCACTATCATTATGAATGGTGTAAGGAATCTCGATGTAAGCTTCCTTATCGGCATCAAGATTTTCCTGCTTTAGTGTTCCCTCGTTTCCAAGTTCGGCTTTGGAATCGCCAAAAGCAGATCCGTCATCAAGTTGATTTAATTCTGTGGTGACATAGGAGTCGGCATCAAGGATACGTTTGACGTTGATTCGTCCTGCACCCTGAATACGGATGGAGGCAGGATTCTTCTCGGTAGAGGAATCGTGGAGGGAATCAGCCGTAGACATGGCAATCTTAGAGAGCTTGGTCTTATATTCGGCATAATCGCTCTCTCCTTTATGCTGGCTTAGAGCAACGGCAAGGGCACCGGTAAGGTTCGGCGTAGCCATAGAGGTTCCGTCCCTATATTCATAGCCGTAGATATAAGAAGTATCAATCTGAACACCGGCAGACTGCTGACCATGCTTATCAGCCTGGATAGCACCGATAATCTGATAGCCCGGGGCAGAAATGGTCGGAGAAATATCCAGATTGGCATCGGAGCCATCGGAGGAGAAGGAAGCATAGACACCGCCGGAAGGAGATTCCTTTACCGTGTTCTGGGCAAGAGTCAGTGTGCCTTCCTTATTGACATCGCCAAAATAGCTGCTGGTCGTCTGGAAGACAAACACGACCGGAATATAAGGTTTGTAGCCATTGAAGTCCATGTTCCTGTTGAACGTGACGCCAGGGACATTGTTGATGACGATTAAAGCAGAGGCTTTGTGACTATATGCTATTTCAACCTTTTCACGGAACGTTGTACTTCCACGATCGACAACGGCAATCTTACCTTTGACATCATGTCCTTCCGCAGAGGCCTCTTCATAGTCGTCATCATTGCCATATCCTCCGATACGAACATACTGCAGATCTTTTTCGTTGGCACCGTTAAGAAGCTCAGTCAAAGGATGCTCGGTAGTGTATTTATCCTTGTCATCCATGCCGACACGGTTTGTCACCTGGTCAGAGAAGGAGACGGCATTGTTTCCGACAATCCTAACGGAGCTGAAGAAGGCCTTATCCGGGTTAGAGGCAGCGATGACGTTGGTCTTTTCGTCCCTGACGGCATAGCTTCCTAAAATACCAGTCTCGACATCATCAGTCGTCCAGTCAGAATAACCGGTATCGCCGGCATAGGTGGACTTTCCGTCGTTTCCGGCAGCGAAGTTGACAATGACGCCAGCCTCTTCGCAGGCTTTAATGGCATTCTGAGTGGTCTCGGAAGTCGCAGAACGGAATTCGTCTAATGCACTACCTAAAGAAAGATTGACGACATCAAGTTTCCTCTGGGCAGCATATTCAAGGGCCTTAGAGACAGAGGCATCGCTTGCACCTGCGGCATTGTTTCCAAAGACCTTGAAAATGGCAAGCTGGGCTTCCGGGGCAATTCCCTGGAATTCATCGCCGTTAGAAGCAGCAAGAGAGGCAACGTGCGTGCCATGGACGTTGTCCTGGCTTCCGCCGGTCGGATCGACATTGTTATCGATATCGGCGACATCGATGGCAAAAGGAATCTTTTCGTTGATGTAGGTGTAGTCCGGAGCATTGATCTTTCCGTTCTTATCCGTGAACAGGGCATCGACTTCTTTCTTATTATGCCATCCGTCTTCTGCGATTTCACTGGAGGTAAGGTTCTTAAAAGCAGCGGCATTAAGAAGGCTCTTTCCGTTTTCCTTCGGAGGATTCTTTTCTAATTCAGTACGCTCACTGGTTCCTTCGACCTGGTTAAGATAAAGACCGGTATCCATGATACCGATTTTGATGCCTTTGCCCATCTTGGCATCTGCACCAAGGTCTTCCTTTCTCGCCTTCCTTGTCTCGGCAGAGAAATTGGTCAGCTGAAGTTCCTTGTTCTGATTATACTGGCTCTTTGTCGTGGTCGAACCATCCCCGTCGGCAAGGGTTCCGGCAGATGCGGTAGCCGAGGAAGCGGCATAACGATGGGAAAGTTCGACACTCTTCACGCCGGCAATCTGCTTCAGGATCTGAGAAGCAGAATCGGACTTCACCTGAATGGCAAAGCCGTTGAACAGGACATCATAGTCATAGGTGATTTCATAGGAATCCTGTGGAAGACGGTACTTGATTTCATTCAGGACACGGTTCTTTTCCCTGCGTGCGCCATTTGGATCGTTCTTCACATCTCCTGCAACAGTCACCCTGTAGGTGTTTTCTTCTGCCTTAGGGGCAATTGCAGAGAGATCTAATCCAGTCGAGGATTTCGAAGCAAAGACGCCTAACGAGAGAAGTGCGCCGAAAGATAGGATATTAAATACTTTTTTCATCTGAATCTTCCTCCTTATATCGGATGAATTGAAAATACGGCATCATTGATTTTAAACAATTTATGCCTAAGTAGAAAGAAATAAGAATAGCAAAGGCTAAACAAATTATGGAAAAAGGAAACAATTATTCTCTTGTTTTGCCGAAAATAGGACACTTTTCTATCAAAATGATAAAAGATAGACATTTCCTCTTTTGTGTGTAAACGCTTCCAGTCTAAGCTTTCCTTAGTTCCTTAACGAGAAGAGACCTTGCCTTCCTCTGTTCAAGGTCGACATATTCGTACGGTCCATGCCTATTATGATCACCGGTTCCAAGGTTCGGACAGGGTAGGCCCATAAAGGACAGCTGACTGCCTGTCGTTCCTCCTCTGACGGCCTCTTCCTCATAGGGCATATTCAGTCTTTGATAGGCATCCTTCCTTTCTTTGACAATGGAAGGATGCTGGTCAAGGACACTCTTCCTATTATGGTACTGATCACTGATTTCAACCTTGATGACATCATCTTTATAAAGTTCGTTCCTTCTTTTTGCCGTAAAACGGGCCAAAGAGGCAAGCCTTTCGATTTCCTTTTCATCGAAGGAGCGGATGATGTAGTCCCTAGTGGCACGTTCCTCGTCCCCATTTAAGGAACAGAGATGGAAGAACGGCTCTTTTCCACAGGTATGCTCAGGACGGAGGTATTTTGGCAAAGCATTCTGGAAGTCAATGGCGACATTGACGGCGGAAAGAAGCTTATCTTTCGCTTCGCCAGGATGAATGGACTTTCCTTTGATCTCCACCTTCCTGCTTTTTGCAGTAAAGGTTTCGATAGAGACATACTGGGAGTCTCCTCCGTCCACCGTATAACCATATTCAGCCTCAATGAGCTCACGGGAAACATGTTCGGCATCCACGCCGATTTCTTCATCCGTCGTAAAGATAATTTCCAAAGGGCGATGGGGAAGCTTATTCTCCACCCTTTGGCAAAGGGCATCCCTGATGATGGCAATTCCGGCCTTATCGTCTCCCCCTAAAAGGGTCGTCCCATCCGTCACCCTTAGAGGATGATGGAGGGAAGAAGAAAGCTGTGGGAAAGCCTTCTCCGACAGAATTTTTCCGTCACCAAGAGGAATATCCTTTCCTTCGTAAGTGACAATTCTAGCCTTGACATTGCTGTCGCTAGCCTGGGGAGAAGTGTCCCTATGGGCTAAAAAGGCAATCCTAGGCTTGTTTCCTTCACCAGAGAACTTGGCATCGATGATGCCAAAGCGGTTGACGGACAGAGCATAGGGATGAAGCTTCTGAAGCTCTAAGAGAAGCTTCTCCGTCAGATTCAAAATCTTAGAAGAAGAGGGTCCGTCATCCTTTGCCTCCCCAGCCCTTGTATCGACTTCCACATAAGAAAGAAAACGTTTGACAATGTCCATTTGATTACTCCTGATTATTTCACGTGAAACAAGAAGCTATTTCTTGATTTCGTATCCATAGTTGTACCTAACGAATTTATTTTTAAAATTATAGATAAGGGCGAAGTTAGGGCTGATGAAAGAAGACTCGGTAAGCCGCTCTGAAGGAAGATTAAGCCTAGGAAGAATCGAAGGACCGATGTGGATGGTCCGCTTGATGGTCGAATCGACCATCGGCCTTTGAAGAAGATGATAATAGACAGCCTTCCTTTCCTTGTCATTAGTCTCGCTGAGCCTGTTTTCGAAGGAAAGATGACGGAAGGAGAAGGGGAGCCTGACTTGATCTAAGACAATGACGGCATTCAGCTTGTTTTCCTTCTTAAAGGCATTCCGGTAGGAATTGAGTAAGGTGGCATAGGAAAGGACTTCCTTATAGGCTCCTTCCTTTGTCCCATCGAAGGTTAGGAAGGCATAGCTTTCCTTCCTTCTTAAGGTTCCTTTCCTCTCCCTAAAGGAAGAAGGGCAGGCCCGATAGACCGTACGGTCAAGAAGATCGAAGAAGGCTTTCACATCGTCTCCCTTCCTATCTTCTCCGTTAATCGGGGTCCTCTTGACGAAAAGATAAAGAACAGGCGTTGTCTTCTTTTCGTTAAGGACCGTGATTTCCCTCGCCTTAGGAAGGTCATAAATGTCGTAGACGTCGTCAAGGGAGACAAAGTGATATCCTCTCTCTCCTTTTTCCAGGTGATAGTTATGGCTATTGGTAGTGAACGGCTTAGTCAGGGAAAGATCCTTTGCTGTCTTCCTATTCACAAGGTAGTAGCTAGACTTCTTGTCGTCATCAAGAAGAGTGTCGTACTTTCCATAGGTCCAGCCTTGATTGCTTTCCTCTAGTCCGTACTGGTCTCTCTTCCTTATCCGGCCGGAGAAGTCGCAGGCTTCGTTTTTGTCCTTGCCGAAGTAGAAATCGAAAAGAAGGGAAGAGAAGGCGGCACTAGCCCGCTCTCTGTCGACAAAGGAGGCGTCAAGGCTTTCCACTGTTTTCCATTCGCCACGGATTGGATATACGCCAGTATCTTCCTTCCGCTTAAAGGAAGGATTATCCTGAATTGCCTTTCGGACATGTTCTTCGTCAAAGGGAGTTGAAGTATCGTTCCTATGGAAAAGGAATGAGTCATAAGCAGACTTCTCCCCTCCGGCAAGATAGAAGAGATATTGTTTTTCTTTTTCGCTTAACTGACTGGAAAGGTCTTCCTTCTCTTTGTTCAGCGAGGAAATCTCCTTGCTATAGTCTTCCTTCATCTTCTCAAAGTCAGCTTTCGCTTCTTCATATTCCTTAGAGAGGTTTGTCAGCTTGGTGTTGTAGTCCCTGGAAGTCTGCCTCCTATGGTTCCGTTCGCTTTCAGCCGATTTCAGTTGAGAACTGAGTTCTTCCTTTTCCTTCGTCAGGGAGTCAAAATCGGCCTTGCTTTGATTCAGCCTGGCAGAAAGATTCTCTTTTTCCTCAGACAGAGTCTCCCTGTCTGCCTTGCTTTTATCCAAAACGGCATTTAGTTCCTTGATCTCATTCTCTAATTGTGCCTTCTGGTCGTCTTTAAGAGAAGAGAGGGCATCGAGTTCTTCATAGTCTTTTTTCAGTTTCCCGTAACGGAGGTCTTTCTCTTCCCTCTGTTTATTCAAAGCATCTAGTTTTTCCTTTAATTCATCCTGCCTTTGCTTAAAGACAGTCTCCGTCTTTTCGACCAGGCTTTCTTTTTCACTGTTCCTAGCTTCCAAGGCAGTCTTTTCTTCTACGAGTTTATTCTTCTCTGCTTCTACCAGGTTAAGGCGGTCCTGAATCTGTTTCTTTTCTTCCTGAAGGGTGAGGCTCTCCTCTTTGCTTTTTTTCTTATTCTCTTCCGCCTGACCTTGATAGGCGGCATATTCTTCCTCGATTTTCTTCTTTTCGTCCTCTAAGGAAGAAAGGGAACTCTTCAGTGAATCGATGGTTCCATTAAGGGAAAGAGACTGATTCTTCCATTCTTCCTCTTTCTTTAGCAAATCCTCTTTTAACGAAGAGACTTCATTCCTATTCTTATCCTTATCCTGCCTAGAGAGGGAAAGATTCTCCCGCCTATCCTCTTTTTCTTTTTGTAGCTGCAGAAGAGAGGAATTCCTTTCCCCTTCCTTCTTCTCCCACTCGATTCTGGAAATCTGATAATCTTCCCTGTTCTTCTTCTTTTCTTCTTCCAAAGACGAAAGACGGAAAGTCAGATCCTCTTTTTCTTTTCTGAGGGAAGAAAGGGAGATTTCCCTTTCTTCTTTTTCTTTCCTCAGACGGTCTTTTTCCTGAGTCAAGGCATCCTTTTCCCTCTTTAAAGAACTATTTTCATCCAGAGTCTGATTCAGCAAAGAAGTCTGCTCATCCTTCCTCTTAGAAAGACTAAGGGCATCCTGGCTGTTCTTCTCTTCCCTCTTAGTGAGAAGTTCTTCCTTCTCTTTAAGGGATGCAGCAAGAGCATCCCTTTTCTCCTTCGCCCCTAAGGAAAGAGATTCATTAGTCTCCTTAAGCTTTCCATTTTCTTCTTTAAGAAGAAGAATGTCCTTCTCTCTTTCCTGAAGTTCAAGTCTAAGGTTCTCATTGACTTGCTTAAGTCCGTCGGAAGAAGGATTTTCTTCCGGCTCTGCTTTTTCTTCTCCTTCGCTTTCCTGTCTGACAGGAGCAGAAGGCTCAGGCTTCCATCCAAAATGCCGGATAGGCTCGACTATTTCTTCTTGTGCCGTATCTTCTGTCGTGACTACCGGGGTTGTTTCTGCCTCTGCCTCTTTTGGCTTATCCTCCCTAGAAGGCTCTTTAGCTACGGCAGGTTTTTCTTCGTTAAGGGAGACACTCTTCCTTGGCTCATCGTCCTTTTCCTCTTCTAAAGGCATCTTTACAATATCCGGGGAAGTCAAATCCAAATCCTTGGTGTTCTCCTTAAAATAGACATCCTGGATGTTCTTTGGATTCTTCAGCAGAAAGCTGTCCTGCTTCACGCCATAGAGGGCATTGAACCGGTTCCGGTTATAGAATTCATCCTGGTTTTCCTTGCTCACTTCCCTGCTTAAGGGATGATTGCGGTCAGTGACGTCATAGAGGGCATAGGTCCCAAATCTTCTTCCTTTCCGGACCTCAAACAGTCCGTTCCCGATCCGGAAAGAGGACTTCTCCCTTCTTAAATCAATGCTCTGCTTCGAGGCAATCCTCCTATTTGCCGCATTGTTCACTCCGCCGGAAGAGAGAGGACGGATGAAGTCCTCTTCCCAGTTATAGAAGGAATCGCTGTTTTTATAGTCTTCCTTATGAATCTCCTGGGCGGCAAAATCATAGGCGACCGTTCTTGTGCCGTAAATCGACTCCCAAAGTTTCCTAGCCTGTTCTTTATCCATGTTCTTTACTTCCTTACTTGATTAAACTCCTGGTAGAGGCATTCATTCAGTTCTTTCCTCATTTCTTCCTTAACCTTCCTCTGGCTTCGGGTATAGTCAAACAGTCCGTTTGCCTCTTCCTCGCAGTCACTAAGCTGAGTATAGATGACTCCGCTAAGCCCGTACTTCTTAATCTGGGGAAGGATTTCCTTCTGATAAAGATGTGTCCTCTTCTCTTCCAGTTCTTCCTTTGTCCGGACATTCTTATGTCCGAACCTTTTCGGATAAGGGAAGCCTTTCCTTTTCAGTCCGATTCCTCCTATCTCACTAAGCAGGAATAGCCGGTTATAAGTGTTTTTCCGCTTCCTTTTCGGAAGGGTATAGGTATGAATGGAGAAGACGTCTGACTTCTCTGCCTCGTACCATCCGGAAGCAGAATCGAAGATCCTCTTTGGATCAATCTGCTTGGCTAAGGAATAGAAATAGCTTGGCTTATTCTCTCCCCATCCTTCATTGAAGATAGTCTGCCTGATGATGGAGGGATGGTTATGGAAGAGAGGAAGATATTCCTTCCTCTCCTTCTCAAAGAGAAGAAGGGATGCCTTGTCCTTTCTTCCGGTCTTCTTTGCCAGGATATGCTTCTCCTTAGAGAGGAAGGGGAATAGACGCGGAGCAACGACGGAGACAAAAGAGGGAGAATAGCCTCCGCAGGGATAGTCCTGGATCAGCAGCCTTCCCCTTTTGTCGGCAAGATAGTAGAAATAGGGGATCTCCACCTTCCTATGGACTCTTAGACAGTTAAAACCGAGGTCTAGGCTCTTTTGGATGTCAAAAAGATACTGGTTATAGCTTGTCGGAGTCAGCCTTGAGGAAGAATAATAGCCCTGGTCTAGAAGTCCGCTCAGGAAGAGCGGCTTCCCGTTAAGATAAAGACGCCTGAATCCGTCTTTTTCCTTGATTTCCCTCTTTCTCAGTCCGAAATAGGAAGAGACAGTATCGCCCATAAAGGAAGCCTTGACCATATAGAGATACGGATTCTCTCTGCTCCAAAGGGTAAGAGGCGCTGCTAAGGGAAGGAAGGTCTCTTTTCCGGTTTGAACACTATATTCCTTCCCTTCAATCAGAAGGGAGCACGTCCCTTCTTTATTGGCCTTGGCGAGGACCTTGACTCCTCCCTTGTCGATGTCCTCGGTGAAGAGAAGGGATTCAAGATGGGAAGAAGGGACATTCTCCCTATAGATCGGCCTATATACGCCGCTTGAGGAAGAGTACTTCCATCCTCCCGGATTAAGCGTCTGCTTTCCGTTTGTCTGATAAGAGGAATCCGTCAGGTCCTTTACCCGCAAGGTAAGATCAAGAGGGAAAGAGGAAGAAGGGACTTCAAGCACAAAGGGAGTCCTTCCTCCTTCGTGGCTTAAGACAAGCTGAGAGCCAAGGAAGACGTCACAGAACTGATCTACGCCAAGGAAATGAATCAGTACCCTTTCCTTGTCAAAATCTTCCGGAAGTTCAATCACCCGGTGATAGAAAAGATAGTCATCGGGAGAAACGAGCCTATTGACTAAAGACTCAATCGTCTCCACAGTAAAGGGAACCCTGATTTTCTTTTGATAAAAAGAGGGAAGGCTCTTCTCTTTGCTCCTTGCAAAGTCCCATAGTCCGTTCAGCGATGCATAAAGCGGACGGGAGAAGAAGGGATTAGGATGCTCAGGAAGAGGCAAAGAAGAAGAGGGAGAATAGGAAGCATCAGAGAGAAGATAGCCTTTGTTCAGGCCTTTATTGCTTTTCAGACATTGCATGTGTTTTTTCCTCCCGGAAATAAAGACAGATAGGGATAAGAGCCAGGGCAAGGATTCCAAGTCCCCTATAGTAGCCATAGGCGCTAGGCGCCTGGTTATTGACTTCCGGGAAGCTTGGATCAGGGAAAAGGGAGCCGTAACGGGAATTTAAGGCATCTCCGATAAAGGGGGAGATACACCTAGGAAGGGCAACGACGAAGATCCTTCTTACTCCCCTAAAGACCCCTTCCTTTCCCTGTGGGATCTTCTCCCGGACTAAGGCATTCAGGATAGTCGGGATGGCGACAAAGCCGAAGATCCTCCTTACTCCGGAAAAAGCGGCATAGCCTGTCCGGAGGGAACTTCCTTTTTCTCCTATAGAAGGAATAATTGCCATCCTGACAAGGGAAATGCCATAAAGGGCGAAAAGAGGAAGTATCCTCTTCTTCTTCCCCCTTCTGTCAGAAATAAAACCTAAGACGATGGTCAGAAGGGAACCGAGAAGCAGGGAAACAGCCATGACTAAGGCAAAAGGAGTCAAAAAGCTGCCTGATGCAGTATTGCTGATCTGACAGGTATGCTCGACATAGACCATCAGGTAAGGGAAGAAGACGTTGTTGGCGCTGGCAAAGACGAAATAGGTAAGTAGGACAAGATAAAGGGATTTATTCTCTTTGACGGTCTTTATCCTGAATCCTTCGAGAAGAAGAGAGAAGTAGTGATCATTTCTTCCTTTCTTCCCTTTGTCTTTCGGCCTAAGGAAGAAGGATAGGATTCCGCTAAAAAAGACGATGGCTCCGATAAGATAGAAGAAGAGATCCCATCTTGCATCATGGACTCCGACCTTGGAATCACTAGTCAGGGAATTAAAGCCGACAAAAAGGACAAGCCTAGAGATAAGAGGAAGGACAGAGAGGACGCCCTCTGCCTTTCCCTTGTTCTCTTTGTCGATATTTCCGGTCACATAGGAGCTAAAGGCGGCGTCATTGGCCCTAGAGCCGAAGAACGTCCTTGCACAGTCAAGGATAATGACCCTGATTGCGGCCCTAGAGGAGGAGAGGGCGAGAGGAAGAAGTTCCTTAGAGGAATTGACGTTGAACAGACCAAAGCAGGCCGTTGTCACTCCCCAGAGAAGATATCCGAAGGAAATGAATTCCCGGCGGTGTCCGACCTTATCCGTCAGTGTCCCCATAAAAACCGTCGTCAACGTGGCGACAATCGCCGAAAGAGCCGTCGTCAGGGCTATGTAGAGAGAATAGTCAAAGCGCTGACTGGCAGGGGAGGAAAAATTAAGATAAGTGATGAAGGTGTTCAGGTACCTGTTCTCCAAGGACCAGGCAAGCTGTCCGACCAAGCCCACTAAGACAAGGAAGAACCACCTTCGAAGAGAAATCCCTTTCGGCTTCATCTTTTCTCCGCCGGTTAATTGTAGGAAGAAAGACGGATAGGAGTGATGATCTGGATATTCTCAGGATCTTTGTTTTTGGCCCTGAACCTGCGGTTAGGGGAAGAGAAGACCAGAGTCACTTCTTCGCTCTGCAAAGCACGCACGGCAGCGGTGACATAGTCGACATTAAAGCCGATTTCAAAGACGTTCTCGTCATCCGGCCTGACTAAGGAGATCGGTTTAAGTGCCTCGCTGGAGTTACCCATGGAAGTCGAATTGGCGGAAATCGTCGCACCGGCCTCCTTGCTCAGGGTAAGGCGGACGCGGTTATTCCGGTCATCGGCATTGAGAATGATGATCTTGACTCGGTCGGCGGCAGCAAGAAACTCCTGCGACTTTAAGGTAATCTGATAGGGGAAGGAAGGAGGGATAAGACGGTCCGGAGTAGGAAAGTCTCCCTGGATAAGACGGGTAGAGACCCTGGCGTTCTTTGAGACAAAGAGGGCACGCTGTTCGTCAAGGTAGATGGTGACCATCTCTTCCGGATTTAATCCGGTGACCCTGTTTAGGGTCTTAACCGAGCAGGTGAAATTGAATTCGGCTGCCTGGTCCTTCACTTCCACGGCATTACGGGCCCTGCGGTAGGAGTCAGTCGCCAAAAAGTAGAGCTTACCTCCGTTTGCCCGGACGTTGACGCCGAAGTAGAGGGGTTTCGGTCCACGGGAAGCTGCGGCATAGGCGGTGGTATCAAAGAGCTTCTTCCTGTCCTTTACCTGGACCTGGAAGCCGATTTTTCCTTCCGGAACTATGAGAGCGACATCCGGATATTCCTCTCCTGCCTTTGTGATTAGGTTGTAGTTAGAGACATCGTCGGAAACATTAAGGAAGTTCGTATCGACCCTGACTAAGGTCACTATCTCACTGGAAAGCTTAGAGACGATTTCCAGTAGGGTCTTCGCCTGAACCTGGATGCTTCCCTGTTCAAGGGAAAGAATGATATCATTTCCTTTTTCATCCTTCCTTGGTGAAAAGGCCTTGCAGGACCTATCTCCGTCGCTTGCGATGACGGAAACGCCATCGGATGTGACTTCAATCAGGTAGTTCCTGTACTGGGCTTCTGCGGAACGGGAAGGAACGGCCTGTGCGGCAAAAGAGAGCATGCGCAGGAATTCGTTTCTTTTAATGGTCAGTTTCATCTATCAATAGGCTCCTTTTTGAATATTTATATTATAAGAAAAATATAGGTTACAAGGAAGAGTCTTCCCGTTTCGTTCTTTCTTTTCTTTTAAAGTAGGATATGTAAAGAAAAGAAGAAGGATAAGGATAGATGGTGGATATGTGGATAACTTCATTGTTTTTTCTTTTGCAGGAAGAAAAAATAAGGAGAAAATGTCGATGAATAATGGGAAATACGGAGAAATATTTCGCCAGGCCTGAGTGGCTTTCATTCTTCTTTCTTATGGGGATTTCTGTGTATATCTTCCCTTTTATCCACAAGCGTTGTGGATAAGAGAAACAATAAGAAAAAAAGAGAACCCGGATTGAGGTTCTCTTTTCCCTATTTGGAATCCTTGAGCTTATCGCTTAGTTCATCAACGACATGCTTGAGAGAAGGATCGTTGAGGGACCTTTTCTCAATCTTCTGGACATTGTTCCTGACGGTCGTATGGTCTTTCCCAAACGCCTTACCGATTTCCTGATAGGAGATATTCCTCCTTTTGCGGGAGAGATACCTGGCAATCTGTCTTGCGAGGGCTATCTGACTTGTCCGTACCTTACTTTTCAGCTGTGCTTCCGTCAGGGAATAGTAATCCGCTACTTCCTTGATGATCAACGAAACATCGACTTTTCCCTTCTTCGACTTTCTCTGCTCATCGTTTTCAAAGACCTTCCGGACAAAGTCGATTCCGACCTTGCCTTGCGGCTTATGGATAGTGATGGCGAAGAGAAGATTGGTGAACGCCCCCTCTAATTCCCGGACATTCTTTGAATAATTGGAAGAGAGATAGTCAAGGACTAGGGGATCAAAGTCTTCGATTTTCCTGTTGCTTAGCCGGATCTTCCTTTGAAGGATGCCAAGAAGAGTGTTCTTCTCCGGTGGGCGGATAGAGACGGAAAGGCCGGAAGTGAAACGGGAGACTAAACGGTCAGGAAGCCCTTTTAGTTCGCTAGGTGCCCGGTCAGAGGTGATGACAATCTGTCTCTGATGGGAGACAAGGAAGTTAAAGACATTGAAGAACCTCTCCTGTGTCCGTTCCTTATTGGCTAAGGATTGGATGTCATCGACAAGAAGGACATCGACAGAAGTGAAGAAGTCCTTCCTGTTTTCGCTTCCTTTGCCAAGGGCGAACTTAACGTACTCGTCAACGAAGTCAGCGGCAGTGATATAGAGAACCTTGCGGTCAGGATGCTTAGACAGATAATTGTTTCCTATGGCCTGGAGAAGATGCGTTTTCCCTAGTCCTGACCCGGAATAGAAGAAAACAGGATTTGCCCTGTTGGGAGAGACGGAGCAGGAAAGAGCTGCCCTATAGGCGTCGCGGTTAGAGTCACCGATAACAAAATTATCGAATGTATACTGTGGCTCAAGACGGGAGTTTTTAAAGAAGGTCTCCTTTGCTTCCTCAATGACATGATTTCTAGCCTGATAGCTTTTCTCATCAATGACATCGATTTCCATAGGAGTCTCCCTTAATTCCTTTAAGGCAGACTGGACAAGGGGAAGCCTTGCACTTTTGAAGATGATGCAATTGGTCGAACTCTCACAGACAAAAAGAGCGTGATTTCCCTCGATGGACTTTAGTTCGACAGCACCGGAGAACATTGTTTCGAATAGCTTTGGATCAATGTTCGGTCTGATTCTTTCCAGTAGCTGACGGAAGAGCTCGCTGACCTGATGATCCTTTTGGGTTTCGTACATGGTCTGTTCTCCTTTACGTGAATGATTATAGGGAAGCAAAGCCGGTTTGTTAAGGGAAAAATTGGGGCCGAAAAAAGTTATTCACCATATCTTTCTGTGACTTTTCTAAGATTTCTGCTTGAAATCTATCCACTATCCACTAGAAAAGAAAAGTGGATAAAAAGTTACTATCTAGGTGGTGGATAACTTCTTTGGTGGATAAGTGGATAACTATCCACAGCGGTCAAAGTTATCAACCGCCGTAAAACTCGATAGATAAGGTAAAAATTAAAGATATCCACTGCAAAATAATAGCCTTATCCACCGGTAGTGGATAAGGCGTTTTCATGGTGGATAAAAAGTGGATAACCTAGTAAAGTTATCCACTGCCATATTTTCCGGCTTCAACGTTATCCACTGATAAAATAGACGGAAAACGGCTAAATTGTAAAGAATGTAAAATTCCTATTTTTGTTCTTCTTTTTTCTTTTGTGGATAACTTAAAATTTATTTTTGTCAAAACGAAAAGAGCCTATTTTTTCATAGGCTCCTTTACTTTTTCCTTTTCGAAGAAAAAGGTCTGATCTCAATGATTCTTCTGTTCCTGTTCTTTTCCTTCGATATGAGTGAAGCTCACTTCTCTTGGCCTTACTATCCTAAGCTTTCCTTCTTTCACCATAATCCTTCCTTCTTTTCCCACAAACTCATTTGAGCAGCCAAGGCTAGTCGAAGAAGTGAGATCTTTATCGGAAAGAGCATACTTCCTTCCCTTAATGGTGACGCCATGGCTTATCGGACTATAGCTAAAAACAGAAACAAAGCCATGGCTTAAAGGAGAAAGAAGAAGAGATTGATGATCTATCCTGACCCTTTTCTCTTTTCCGTCTTCGGAATAGAGAATTCCTTCTGCCTTCCTATCACAGAGATACGAAAGAAGATTTAGGCTTGCCCTAGTCTGATCCCTTCTTCCCCCATAGAGGCCATAGAGATGAAATTCTCGATATCCTCGCTTTAAGAGTTCCTTTACGGCAAAGAAAGAATCTGTATCATCCTTCCTCGGATTTAAGGAAATCACTTCTTTAGGATGACCGATTTCTTCTTTAGGAAAGGTATCGAAATCTCCGACAAGAAGATCAGGTTCCCTTCCTCTATCTTTGAGGTAACGGTACCCTCCGTCACAGCAGACAAGGAAAGAACCATGCCTATCAGGAAGAGAAAGAAGGGGACCAGCTCCGATAAGGATGACTTTTTTCATTCGATATACCCGGGAAGGGAAAAGCCTTCCTCTTCTGCCTTTCTGATAATTTCCTTCTGGCCTTTAAGATCTCCTTCCTCGCTCTTCCTGACCAGCCTTCCGAAGTATCCGTCTTTTTCATGATGGTAGCTTGCCTGAAGGAAACATTCGTAGGCAAGCTTTCTGTTCTTTTCAAAGAGGATTCCTTCGTGAAGAAGGTATCCCCTTCTTAGATAGGCAGCCCCAACCTGGTATACACAGGCCCTCCGTAGATGGTTCCGGCTTTTGACTTCGTCTATATCCTGGTAAAGAAGATGAAGATAGAAATGACCGCGGAAGTTCTTTTCCTTTATGGCTAACTCTGCCTGTCTGATTGCTTCCTCCTTGGAAATATAGAAGTAGGGGTTGTCCGGATGGAGATAACATTCCACAAGGAAAAGATGATTCCTTCCGTGAAAGGAACTCGATGAGAGAAGAATCCGCTTGATGTCGTTCTTCTGCTCGTCGCTAGTGAATGGATTCTGTACTTTATCGAGCAGTCCGTTAAAGAGCTCTTTCCGGCTTAATGGCTTTTCCATATTCTCTTTATTATAATCAGAGTGATGAAATATTCTTCCGCCTGTTCTAGAAATCATTATAATTGTTAGGATACTTTCTGACTTTGATTAAGGAGACAGACCACATGCAGGAAACAATCGTCCGGGCATACGGAAAAATAAACCTTGCCATCGATGTCAAAGGCAAACGGGAAGACGGATATCATGACGTTGATAGGATCACGATTCCTTTAAAACTTCATGATTCGATTGAAATCTCCCCCTTCCATTCCTATAACGATAATGACACCTATCTCTACTGTGATGATCCAACAATTATTTGCGATGAATCGAATCTCGCCTATAAAGCCTTGGACTATAGGAGAGAGAACCATCAAGTCAAGGGTTCTTTCCAGATTCTGATTCATAAACGTATTCCAGTCAGGGCCGGTCTTGGCGGAGGAAGCGCAGATGCTGCTGCCGTCAGGCATGCCGTAGAACACTACAACAAAGACAAAGGCAAGGAAGAAATCGAGCGGAAACTTGCCGTAGATGTCTCAGCCGATGTTCCTTTCTGCTTAATCAACAGACCTTGCCGTGTCCAAGGCAAAGGGGAGATTCTAACTCCGATTTCGGTGAAGGATTCCTATCTTGTCTTAGTGGTTAAGCCGAAGGTCGGTCTGTCCACGAAGTCTGTCTATGAAGCCTACGATCTTGTCCCTGAGGAAGAGATTAAGCATCCGGATATTGAGGCGTTAAGGAAGGGACTGAAAGACGGAGATGAAAATCTGATTAAGGAAAACAGGATTAATGTCCTTGAAATCCCTGCGGTTAAAGCACTCCCTCTCATCAAAGACATTCTTGAAGGTAGGACTAAGCTTGGCCTACCGCTTAATGGCAGGTCCGGAACCGGAAGTGCCTGCTTTGCTCTAAGTAAGAACAAAAAAACAAGGGAAACGGCTGCCCGTTTCTTTGAAGCAAAAGGCTATGAAGTCTATACCAGCGAATTCCTTTTGAACTGATTTACCTGATTTCTCTTTGAAATTTACAATTTAGGCGTAAAATAGAAAATGTGTTTTGGAGGTCATTATGAAGCTTGATAGTAACGCCGTCATTTTCGCCCTCTCCGCTAATGTCGACTTAGCCAAGTCTGTTGCCAAACTTCTGTCTACTGAGCTCTCTCCTGTCCATCTCGCCTATTTCCCTTCCGGTGAAATTCTTTGCTGTCCGGAAGAGACCGTGCGTGGAAAGCAGGTCTTTATCATCCAGTCGACCTGTCCGCCGGTCAATGACAACCTTAGGGAAGTGTTGATCTTCATCGATTCCCTCCGCCGTGCATCGGCTGGGGAAATCAATGTCATCATTCCTTACTTTGGCTATGCCCGCCAAGACAGAAAGTCCAAGCCCCGTGAACCGATTTCCTCTAAGCTTGTTGCCGATAGGCTTGTTACTGCCGGTGCAAACCGTGTCATCACGGTTAATCTCCACGCTCCTCAGCTCCAGGGCTTCTTCTCCTGCCTTGAGGATGATAGGACGGCTATCCCTCTTCTTGGCCATGTCTTATACAACGATCCGGAAATCGACCGGAAGAACTTAGTCACTGTTTCCCCTGATCATGGCGGAGTCACCCGTGCCCGTCAGATTGCCGATAAGCTGGATACTCCTATTGCCATCATCGATAAGCGCCGGAATAACAAATATCAGCCGGAAGTCAGGAACATCGTCGGAGATGTGGACGGAAAAGACTGCATCATCATCGATGACAGGATCGATACCGCCGGTTCTGCCATCGCTGCCGCTAAGGCCTTAAAGAGCCATGGCGCAAAGAGAATCAGGATGGCGGTCACTCATCCGGTCTTCTCTGATCCTGCCTATGACCGTCTGACGAAAGAAAAGGTTTTTGAGAAAATCTATGTGACTGACTCCATTCCGTTAAAAGACAAGTTCAAGCAGACAAAAGACATCCGTATCCAGGTTGTCTCTCTTGATACTAGGCTTGCCGATGTCATTGAATCCATCTCCCATAATAAATCAATTTCCGAAGTCTACTATCGGTTTGCTGACTAATTGACAAAACAACCCGTCTTAGGAGATCAAAGACGGGTTTTGTTTTTACACAAATTCAAAGGATAAGGCCAGCCATAAAGAAATATCTGGCGGCAAAAAAACGAAATTGATTGTACCTTCTTCTTAGTTAAGTGCAGATTGTGGCCGGCTTCTCTACAGCCTGTCCAGCACCGTGGCAGCCATTGTTAAACTAGCCATGTACAGCATCTTTTGCATAATCTTTTCGTCCTTTCCGATGTGTAAGGCTAACTAGGGGATTATCTCACTTCGTACGTGGCTTCTGAGCTAACTTGGGGGTCGTTTTCGTTGCTCCTCCATTCTCATTTCATTTTATACTTCAGGTTGTAGATTCACCTTCTTGCTTTTACTTTGTTATCGTTGACATTACGATTATGCTAGTTAGAATATTAAGTGAGGAATACCTATAATGACTAAAAAAGAGGCCGTGAAATTTGGCAGTGCTCTTTGCTCTTTTTTTCTTCTTTGCTCATTCACGAATCAGGCCAACCTGTCTGATTTTAATCGTTCTGTTGGCGAATATAGAACTTATGTGCGGAAAAGCGACGGAAAGTATTTGAAAATTGGAGATGTTGTTAAAGCTGATCTCGGGCGCAGAAACGGAGGAATCATTGGCCAATATAGGAAATTTTCTGTCAATTCCTATTCTTGTTTTGATGCAGCTGACAACGGATATATTCTCTCTTATGAACAGACGATGATGAATCCAAAGGCGGTTACCAGCCTTCAATTTAGTTATCGTGCTTCTTTGTCTCAATCGGTTTCTTATTCTTATTCGAAATCAATTGGATATGAGCTGTCTAATGCCTTTTCTGGTTCCCTTTCTTTGGATGGTTTTGGAAAAATCGGTTCGGAAATCGGGAGTAAGATAACCCATGTCGATACAAGGACGTATTCTTACACTTATGGTGAAGAAAAGAGTGTCTCCTATACAGGCACCTTTGATTTAGGCCGAGTTCCTTCAGGATATCTGTTCTCTCCCTGCCTAGTCTGTAGTGCACAGATTTTAAACCTGAATTATACAATCTATGATCAGTACTGGTGGGGAGACTATCCCTCAAAATCGGACGAAGAAGTCAATCAGGATGTTTCTGTACTGATTATTGATAAGAGTACGTTGGAATTTACGATTTGCATTAAACGGGAAGGGGCGTCTGGTAAGCCCGCTTACTATCTCCATGCCTAATTTATTCTTAAGACGGATTCTATCTCATCGAAAGCGGGCCCTTTTATCTTCCGCAATCTATTGTGCCCTATTTTGTGCACTGAACTTTCTTTTCTGCCTTGTTTATTCTTTTTTTAGCCATATCTATCTTTATTCGGACGGATTCGACAATGACTCTTATTACTCTACTCAACAGGTATCAAACACCGAAGGCAGACTTGATTTAACGGATGCCTCTTTGCTCTATGGACTTCAGTCGGAATATCAAGGCGAGTTTATTTCCTACACCGGGTTTATTTCTGTGGATTCCTTGGATAGTGATAACGGACTATTTAGGTCTAGCCGTGTTTTCTATCGAATAGACAATATTGAGTTTCCTTCTGGCATAAAGGATAAATTTGCGATTTCCTCAGATTCTTCTCAGAGAACGGTAGTGTTTGATCAAACCACCTATCCGGTCGTGGGGACAAGGAAAATTTCTCCTACCTATAATACGAAGAAGAGGCTGGATGCTAACGGATTCGGAGAAACAAAGATTACGCTTGTGGTTGACTCCTCGAAAGACTATTGCAAGACGGATGGATTTTATTCCACCATCATAAAAGGCAATGATGAACTGAGGAAGGGGGATACAATGGACTTCCAGAAAGGAAGCGAAAGGAACAAAAGGTCCGAACAAGGCTATCAGCTCTTTCTTCCGTTGATTTATGTCGGCTTTCTTGTTCCTTTTTCTGCCTGTGCTTTCTCTTTTACCGCTATTATTGCTAGGCTACAGAAAGACATAACGGATGAATTCACTCTTTATCGTGTGCTTGGAAAGAAGCGTTTGTCTTCGCTTAATTGGCTTTTGGGGGAAAGAAGGATGGAGAGGCTGATTGGTTTCTTCATTACCTTTGTTCCTTTTCTGTTTGTTTATCTTTTTGCCTACCGTTTTTCTTTTCTATCTTGTCTTCTTTATTCTTTGGTCGAACTTCTCTATGCCTGTCTGGTTATCTTTTTAAAATCAAGCAGAGAAAGGAAGAAAATCTATTCTCGGAAAGGAGGAAAAAGGTGATGATTCAGCTTGCACACTTTACCAAAAAGTTCAAAGATAAGGTGATTCTCAATTCTATTGATGTTCTTTTTCAGGATGGGTTCTTTTATGGCTTAAGGGGAGAATCAGGAGCTGGAAAAACAACCTTACTTCGTTTGCTTTCTCTCTTGGATGATCAGTACGAAGGCTCTCTTATCATCAACGGAAAGGATAGGTCTGTTTTATCCAAAAAGGAAAAAGAGAAGTTCAGAGTCGAGACCTTCGGCTATGTCTTTTCCGATGCCCGCCTTCTTGATTATCTGACGGTCAGAGAGAACATTCTTCTTCCCTGCTATTTACAGAAAAAAGCGATTGATGAGGAGAGACTTCTTTCCCTTAGCAAGGAAATAGGCGTCTTCTCTCTACTTAGCCGGAAAGAAGTCTCCTCTCTTTCCGAGGGAGAAAAACAACGGGTATCCATTCTTCGTGCCTTGCTTTTGGATTGTCCGATTCTTGTCTGTGATGAGCCGACTGCCCATTTGAATGAAGAACTCAGCAAGGAAATTACTTCCTTGCTCTCTTCCATCGTTAAGAAAGAAAAGAAACTGGTCATCAGGTCAACCCATGATGAAAGTCTTGCTTCCTATTTCGACTCGGTCAGGATGATTAAGGAAGGCAAAATAAGTGAAAGAAAGTAAACTTTTCCTTTTTTATCATCTTAAAGCCAAACAAGGAAGAAAAGGATATTTTCTTATAGGTCTTGTTCTTAACCTTCTTCTCCTTTTCTCTCTTTCCCTTGGTTCTTTTTTCCGACCTTATTATCAGCACGGAAATGAGTTTATGGATCCGAATACTTTCTCGATTGTGACAAAAGAAGAAAGAGTGGCAGATACCATCTCACCCAGTTTCTTCCAAGAGAAGAGGGAAGAGGGTGAATCTCTGTTTGCCTCTTTTGGGTTAAAAGAAGAAAAAGTCTCTTCTTCTTTTGCCTGTCTGATAGAGAAGGATTTCAATACCGGTGTATTTGCTATCTCGGATTTCTTCCATCTTCAAAATGCCGGATATTTGCCGGAATCCATTTTAGAAGCTTATCATCAGCACAGACTTGTTCTTCTTTCTTCTAGCGAAGAAAGGAAAGAGCAATTCCTATTGGAGCAGCCAACGTTGGAACAGAGATACGCCTTCGTCTATCCCTACTCCAGCTACAAAGGAAAAATTAATTTCCTTCCTTCTAATCGATATCAGAATGTTCTGATTATGCCTATAGAAGACTGCAAGGACTATTTGCAGCCAGGTTCGGCCATTTCCTTTTATTATACATACCAGCTAAATCACGATTTACAGGACAAGGAAATCAATCGGCTCTCTGCGCTAAGCAATGAAGGAACTTATGGGGTAGTCCAATCCCAGTTTCAGACTTTCGTCCATCCTTCAAAAGAGTACAACAGAAGGTATATTCCTATCCACAGTATAGTCACAATTTCTCTTTATCTGTGCTCTGCAATCCTTTATGTTTCTTTTTTCTCCGGACTGCTGGCAGATTATCTAAAGACAGGAGATAACATTAAGGACATTACAAGGAGGAAGGTTTTCGGAAGGAAAGAGAGACAATTTATTATGATTCAGTGTCTTTCTCTTCCTCTTTCCCTGTTTGCCTCTGAAAGGGTATCCTTAATTCTTTATGTCCTCTTCATGGTAATCTTCAAAACCATAAAGGGATTTTCTTTTTTCTTCTCCCCGTTTTTCCTTTTCCTCTTCCTTGCGGAATTTCTCATTGCTTTTTTTGCCGAATCTATTTTTGCCCACATTCTTTATCGTAAGAAAGGCAAGGATAAACAGGACGACTGAAGGGACGGCAAAAACTTTTACTGCAAATTATGATGCCTTCTTTATTGCAAATCAGTTTCTACCCAGAACAAATGAAAGATAGTAAGGAATGGTCAGCATATTGTTTCCGTATCCTCTGTTGTAGTTTTCGAATTTGATGAGAGCTGTCAATAGTTTGTGTAAATAGGGGCTGTCTTCGATGACCCTATCCCTTCCTTCCTGTCCCCCGATGACCTTCTCAATCAGCACCTAAAAGGTGGCCTTCGCCTTTCCAAGGAGCGCGTCGGCCAGGCCTCTTACATCCTCCACGAGGCCTTCGAAGTCCCCTTCCCTTCTCTCAGCACCGCCTTCGTTCCCTGTCGCTTAGCTGGCAGGTTTACGTTATCCTGTTATCCTCTTCATGGCTATAGTCCTACTTTTTTTATTGGCCGAATTAATGATAAGGCCTGCAGCCCCTTTCGGAACAGTCGGCTTCCAGGAAGGCTAGCCTTCCAGGAAGCTCCCATATATCGTTGTCCTGCCCTCCTTACACAAACTTTATGCTACTCCCAAGGGCTGCACCAATTTTTGAGCGAGTTTACATAGCATATGAACCAAAAATAAAGCGAGTTTTGTATACAAGCTACCATTCCTATTTTTGAAAAAAACATAGAAGCTATTTTCTTTCTGAGATTTTCTCCTTATATCCTTTGGAAAACAAAGACAGAAGATTCTTGCCTTTTCCCATCTTAAAAACTGTAGGCGGTTTCACTCAGCAGAAAGAGAATGAACTTCTATAATTCTTATCCGTATGGCGTTAAGTCTGACCATTGTCTCGTTAACTATTCTTGTTTTCCTTTCATCCGTGCTCTTCTTCCCTTCTCTTAAGATCGGAAAACTTCGCTTTTCAACTTTTTGGATGGCGACTCTTCTTGGCTCCGTTCTTCTTCTGATCTTCCGTTGTGTAGATTACAAGACCGTCCTTAATTCCTTCCTATCCGATGAAGGAATCAACCCACTAAAGATCCTTGTTCTCTTTCTATCAAGGACAGTTCTTTCTATCTTTCTGGATGAACAGGGATTCTTCTCCTATCTTGCCGAGACCTTCGCCAGACGCTTTAAAAAGAACCAGCATTCCCTCTTTTTCTGCCTTTATGTTCTCATTTCCGTTCTGACTGTCTTCACGTCTAATGACATCATCATCTTAACCTTCACTCCCTTCCTATGTTACTTCTGTAAACGATGCAAAGTGTCTCCTCTTCCTTATCTCATCAGGGAATTTGTGGCGGCCAATACCTGGTCTTCGATTCTCATTATCGGAAATCCGACCAATATCTATTTGGCGTCCTATGAAAACATTTCGTTCTTCGCCTACCTTGAGAAAAGGAGCCTTCCGACAATCGCCGGAGGCTTAGTCTCCCTTTTTAGGCTTCTTCTGATTTTCCGACAGAGTCTAAAAGAGCCTCTTCTCTATCAGGAAGACAGTCAACAAGTGAAACTGAAAAAGCTTCCGACCATTGTCGGATTGATCCATTTAGGTGGAGCGACTGTCCTTTTATCCGTCTCTTCATTCTGCAGTCTTCCTAGGTGGCTGATTGCTTTATGCTTCGCCTCTTCTCTTCTTCTTTTCACCCTTGTGTGCTCTTTTGTCAGAAAGGACAACGAGATCCTTCCTACACTGAAACGCATACCTTATAACCTGATTCCGTTTGTCCTATCCATGTTCGTTATTGTTCTAGCCATCAACGAATCCGGAGTAAGCAGTCATATCCTGAAAGGACTTCAGAGCACAAACCAGGTCTTCTCTTATGGACTTAGCGGACTTGTGACGGCAAATCTCATTAACAACATTCCTAGGGCGGTGTTCTATTCCACTCTGCTTGACGGAGCAGAGGTAAATGCCATCTATGCTTCGGTTATCGTATCCAATGTGGCTGCCTTCTTTACTCCTATCGGTGCACTTGCCGGACTTAGGTGGATGAATCTTCTAAAGAAACAGGATATCAAAAGGAACTATCTTACTTTCATTAAATATTGTGCCCCTATCTGCATTCCTACTCTTCTCACTAGGTTGACTGTGTTAAACTTCCTGCCTTATTAAAACAAGGCTTCTTTCCTGCAAAAATGGAAAGAATTTCTCTTCTGTGAGAACAGAGGGGAAAACAAGTGGCAGCGGAGAAGCTTGTCGCCTAACTGGCATCTTTAATGCATCATGGTTATAGTCAGCCTTTTTTCCGTATTGAAAAGACCTGCAGCCTCTGAAGGAGCATTCCGCCATCTGGAAGACTAATCTTCCGGATAACCATGTAGATTGTTCTTTTCTTCCTACACAAGCTTTATGTTACTCTCTTTAACTTAAGCCTAATCAGAAGGAAAAAAGTCGTTCCGGAAAGGCTGGTGTTTACTTTATTTTTATTGGAGACAGATGCAATAGTTTTTCACTCTTTTGAAGGCGGCCAAATAAATGGACATATTTTCTAGTTGTGTATTATAGAAACATAACCTGTTGCACTTTTCTCTGGTGGGGGGGTAAAATGCCACTGAAAGGATACATAAATTAGATGAATAAGAAACGTTTTGCTTTGCTTCCTTTGCTTGCTCTTATGCTTACTGGATGCAATCTTGGACAGGACAAGGATTCTTCTGCAAACCTTGCCACGGCCGAGAAGGGCGATAAGGGAGACAAGGGTGACAAAGGCGATACTGGGGCCACCGGACCCAAAGGCGATAAAGGTGACAAGGGGGATGCCGGTTCCAAAGGAGACAAAGGTGACAAAGGCGATACTGGAGCCACCGGACCCAAAGGCGATAAAGGAGACAAGGGGGATGCCGGTTCCAAAGGAGACAAAGGTGACCAGGGTACTCCTGGCAAGGATGGGACCTCTCTTCTGAACGGAGAAGGCGTGCCTTCTTCTTCTTTAGGGGAAAATGGTGATTCTTATATTGATACGGCCAGTTGGGATTATTATGTCAAGAAGGATGGGAAATGGACAAAGACGGGCAATATCAAAGGGGATAAGGGAGATACCGGAGCCACTGGCGCGCAAGGAGAAAAAGGTGATACCGGTGCCACGGGCTCCAAAGGTGACAAAGGTGACAAAGGAGATACCGGGGCCACCGGACCTAAAGGAGATAAAGGAGACAAGGGAGATACCGGTTCCAAAGGAGACAAAGGTGACCAGGGTACTCCTGGCAAGGATGGAACCTCTCTTCTGAACGGAAACGGCTCCCCTTCCGCTGACTTAGGCAAAAACGGCGATTCCTATATCGACACCTCCACCTGGGATTTCTATACAAAAAAGGACGGGAAGTGGGTAAAGAGCGGGAACATCAAGGGAGAGGCAACCACCTATGTTCCCTGCATCTTTTATAACTATGACGGGACGAAGCTCTATGAGTTCTACTATGCCAAGGGTTCCGACATCGTCTATGATGGTCCTACCCCTGTGAAGAAGGAAAAGGATCAGGACGGCAAGGAAATTCCATGGACCTTCGTCGGCTGGGACAAGTCCCTTGAGGACATCCAGAAGCCGACTGCGTTCACGGCCCAGTTCGAATGCCTTTACACCTGCGACTTCGTAAACTATGACGGAAGCATACTCTATTCGACGAAAGTGAACCGGGGCGAGGATGCCGTCTACAGGGGGGAGACGCCGGCCAAGCCGGACACCAAGGACGGGGACACCACGATCAAATGGACGTTCACCGGCTGGGACAGGCCGCTCACCGACATCAGGGCCGATACCAAATTCACGGCCCAGTTCGACTCCCCCAATGCCATCAAGTGCACATTCCTGAATTACGACGGCACCCTTCTTGGCTATTCCTACTGCGGCAAGGGCGGGAAGGTTTCCTACACGGGCGAGACGCCCACAAAGGAGGATGACAATGCAGGCGACGGGACGATCATACGCTATACCTTCAGTGGCTGGGACAAGCCGCTGACGAACATCCAGTCCCCCACCACCTTCACGGCCCAGTACGAGACTTCCACCGCCTACGAATGCAAGTTCGTCAACTACGACGGTTCACTTCTTTATACGACATACGTCCTTCAGCACGGATATGCCGAATATAAGGGCAGCAATCCTGTCCGGGAGGATTCTGTCGGCAGCGGGAAGAACGACGATGGGACAACCAACGTCACAGGGTACACGTTCACCGGCTGGGACAGAGGACAAGCTGGCATCACACAGCCGACAACCTTCACCGCACAGTATGATTCGCGGCAATATTCCGGATACCAGGTCGTCTTCCAAGGGCCGGACGGGACAGAACTTTCCCGGGAATACGTCGAGAAGGGGGAAAGCGCCTCTTATCCTACCGACTATGTGTCCAAATACTATTCCTACGACAAGGACAACGTGACGATGTTCGCCGGCTTTGACAAATCGACGGATAACGTGACGT